>OAWA01001204.1_pt1 | contig 12988 bp, 10 predicted proteins | sample 1516971 | NCBI WGS metagenome assembly OAWA01 (sample SAMEA2580097, study PRJEB22360) | human gut metagenome | biome: human gut; feature: human-associated habitat; material: faeces | place: Denmark | collected 2008/2010
CCATCATCATCGGCATTCAATCAGTAGGTGCTATCTTGATCAGTTCGCTCCTCATTGCACCGGCCGTAGGGGCCCGTCAGTGGACGAACAAGCTAGGTACCATGTGTATACTAGCAGGATGTTTCGGCATGGTATCTGCTATCGGTGGTACCATTTGGAGTACAACAGTACAAAAACTGCCTACAGGTCCTGCGATTATCGTCATTCTGTCAGTTATCGTACTGTTGAGCCTCATATTTGCACCTAATAGAGGCATCTTGTGGCAATATCGTAAAAACAAACAATCAAAACGAGCTTTACTATCAGAAACTGCAAAGATAAGTCCTGCCGATTTGCAACAAAAGATATATAGAGCAGAGAGTGGACAGCCTCGCATAGGAGGTGCCCCATGACAGTACATACAGAGATTTTACTCATCGCCATCGCAGTATCCATCGCGTGTGCTATTCCTGGTGTATTCCTCGTGCTGCGTCGCATGTCCATGATGGCCGACGCCATTACGCACACCGTATTCCTCGGCATCGTGCTCGCTTTCTTTGTAACGGAAGACTTAAACTCTCCCTTGCTTCTAGTAGGGGCAACACTAGTCGGCGTAGGAACGGTATGGCTTACAGAGATGATTCATAACACGGGCCTCGTCAACGAAGACGCGTCCATCGGTATCATCTTCCCCCTTCTATTCTCCATTGCCATCATCCTCGTCAGTCTCTATAGCGGCAACGCACACCTTGACGTAGATACGGCATTACTGGGAGAAATAGCATTCGCCCCATTCGATAGATGGATTGTAAACGGTACCGACTTAGGGCCTGTATCACTATGGATTTCCCTTGGGGTAGCAGTCATCAACCTCCTATTAGTTATGCTCTTCTACAAGGAATTGCAGCTATCTACCTTCGATCCACTATTGGCAGGGCTCTTCGGCTTTATGCCAGCCCTCATCCACTACGTGCTGATGACCATGGTATCCCTTACCGTGGTGGCTTCATTCCAAGCAGTAGGCGCTATCCTCGTTATCGGCCTCATGATCGGACCTGCGGTCATCGCTTATTTATGGACGGACTCTGTGAAAGCCATGCTCACTAGCAGTATCATCATCGGCATTATCTGTGCTGTCATCGGTACAGAAGTCGCTTTCACCCTAGACGTATCCATTGCAGGCGCTATCGCAACAACGATCGGTCTCGCATTATTAATTGCCGTTATTGGCACACCAAAGACAGGCTATATTGCAACCTATCTTCGCCAGCGCCACTTGCGTCGTCACTATCGAGAAACGATGATGCTCTGCCACATCTATACCCATATGAATACACCTGTGGCGGCCATCGAAAATGGTATTGGCACCATTCACGAACACTTAAACTGGAAGCCAGACTATACACACCAAGCCGCATCACACCTTAAGAAACAAGGCTTGTTGTATGTAACAAATGGATACTATATGCTGACCGATAAAGGTGTGGCGCAGGTAAAGGAAATCATTTAATTAACATTAATCAGACACCTCTAAAATACATACTTTTCCAACAAAAAGAAGCTGAAATCAATGCTAGTCTGCAAGATTTCAGCTTCTTATTTTGTATTTAATTATATGGCTAGAACACAACACGCATCTGATACCACTTAGCACCGCCGTGATCAGATACAGATTCACCTTCATTCACAAAACCAAACTTGGCATAATAATGAATCTTTTCTTCCTTACATGTCAAAATTACACCTTTACGGTTTTCCTCTCTCGCAAGGCCGATAAAAGCCTCAATTAACTTACCGCCTACGCCACGATTGCGATACGCTGGCATTGTATTTAGTCCAAATATCATCTGCCATGCACCGTTCGGATTGTGCAAGGAAGCGTCAGCAAACATCTCATCTGTTAATATTTCATCATCGGATACAAAACCATCAATAAAACCGATTGGTGTTTCTCCATCAAAGGCAATTAAAAACTGACCTGCATAATACTTTAATCGCTCTGCAAACGCCTCACGAGGTGCCGCCTCGGCAGGTGGAAAACAAGTTGCTTCTATATATGTCACTAAATCTAAATCAGCGGTTGTCGCTTTTCGTATTAAAATATCCATATTCTTCTCCATCGTATCTACATATCTGTTTTAGTATATACTGTTTTACATAATAAAGGCTACACGTAACGCTATGTACGTGTAGCCTTTTATTAACAATTTGATTAGTTAATTGCTATGCAGATTATCCGACCACTTATCTTTTTGTATATTTAGGTACGTTCCGATACTGCATCGGCAATGAATCTTCTTTAATTTTAAATCCATGCTTCTCGTAAAATGGTGCATTCTTGCTATCACCAATCATAACATTAATGTACAAGTAAGACTTGTAAGCCTCTTTCACCATTTCTAGCAAATGACCAGCAATACCGCGGCCATGATAATCAGGATGAACCAGTACATAATTGATGAAGCACACCAACTCGCTATCGTCCATAACGCGAATAAGACCAACTAAACGGTCACCATCCCATGCAGCAATCACGCGAGATGAATTCATAAGAGCCTTATGTAATCGTTCAGGGTACTTGCCTACCACCCAACGAACAGATAGAAACAACTCTGCTACTTGTTGAGGAGTAAAATTCTTATCTTCGGTATATGTAATCGCCATAAAAGCCCTTTCTAAAGATTATAGAACCACCAATGGATATAATATTCTACAATTATTTTCTCCCATGTGGTTTATGTTGAAAAATTTCTTTTACAATTCCTTCACCAACAATATTTCCACCTTCCATGATAAAGAACTCTGTACCCGCTTGCAGGGCTGAATAATCTATATCTTCATTTACTGGCAGTGCATTGGCATGTATTGGTTTATCTAAGATGACCTCTTCACCATCGATAAAGTTTACACCTAACAGCTGATCAGAGTCTTTTATAACAAGATGAGGGCAATACTTTCCATTATTCAAATTCGGTGGTGTTCTCCTCTTCCTGCTGAAGAAAATAACTGTACAGCAAATAGTAAAATCTAAATCGCTCATATTAGGCCTCATCGATTACATATACCATATCACCTGTAAAGTATATGTTCATTATACAATGTACGGGATTCCCTTCGGTCCGTAACCACCCTTGGAATACTGCTCGGCCCCAGTTATAAGTCTCTGTAATGACCTCGAACTCACTTTCACTATAATCCTGCTGATACTGAGGTAACTCAATTCTTTTACCTGTAAAAGTATCTAATATTGTACTATTGAAGACAAGAATTTCTAGATCATCAACATCACATTTCTCAAATACAATCTTAGCCTTATGAGTCTGTTCAACACCATTCTCATAGGAGAAAATATAACCAAAGGTAAAAATTAAATTACCATCTACGTATTCTATTTTTTGTACTCTTGCATCGTGGAGAGAATACTTAAAATACTCTCCGAAAGATCTTGTGATTTTCATATAATCTCAATTTGTAATTTTAAAAATAATTATGATAAATCAGTTATATCAAACTTAATGTATCATAATAAATAAAGCTTTTACTCTAATATAAGGGAAATACAAAGATAGTATCCCCCCTATTTATTGCAGAAATATAATTTATATTACTCTTAGCCTTAAGCATTTAATTAATCAATGTCAATATAGACAAACATACTCTAAGCTTAAAAAATTAACTTATTTAACCCATAACTTAAAAATTATTTTTTTGACAATGCTCCCTTACTACATTAACCCAATTTTCATACCAATACCACTGCTTAGCCACTTGCACACCAAAATTATATTTTTTGTTTTTAGCATCTTTTTCATGCCACAGTTGTGTATGATAATACATGGTAAATGTAGAGTACCCTTCATCATTCATCATCTTTACAATTTCACTAGGCAAAAACTTTTGTTTTTCAACGGCCTTTATTAATACACGCTCTACATCTTTTGAATTAATGTTGTCCGGAGATATAAACTCTATTGCCTTGTCAGCCTGATTAGCTCTATTTACTTGCATCGGAATATATACAATTTTATATGAATAACTTAACGACCTTAACTCTTCATCATCTAATTCAGATTCAAAAGTTGAAATAAAATTTCTTATATTACTCGGAATAATATCTTCCGACGTCGTCCTTAATAATGACTCCTGTTCAGGTGTTATTGGTGAAAATTGAATTGCTAAACTCAGATTATCTCTTATATTATGCTCTTCGCCAAACATTTTAACTAACTCTCTACTATAATTTAAGGCACACGCTTGTAACTTTGCACCAATATATTCATCAATACTATCTGTTTTCTGATGCTCTATCTCATGTCTTATTCCTATTAAAAATCTCAAATTATTAGCTGTCCCTTTATCTAACGGAGATTGCTCTTCATTAATACATCGTTCTAATTCCCAATGTTTATATGCTCCATTTTTAGTTTTATCAAATTTTTTTCTTTGCCCTCTTTGACGATAATATCTATATTCTACCCCGTTTTTTCTATAATAAGCATGCATAAGATATGTCCAAGAAATAATTGCTGTAATAATAAACATTTCAGATTTAAATCTAATCAAAGGATTATTATAAATTTGTACAGCAGATATCATTGCTTCTTTTGATTTATCAAGCAATTCATTAGCTACTGATCTCCCCATACGAAACCTCCTAAAAAATCATATCCCAAAGTTTTTTAGTTATTAAATCAGTTCATATTTTATTCTTGTTTATCAACTTAATAAGTCAGTTCAATTACCATATAAATAGGACTTGATATTTTGTTATCTATGACTCTCATACGTAATAATTTACAGTCAACTAAAGCATATATTATTAAAGTAGTAAGTCATTTTCTCGAAGATAGTCAATAAACTTAGAAATAATTAGATCTTTTCGTGCTATAATATCGTCTTCCATAAAATCATTAGAGTTTGTTGATAACTCAATCAACTCCATATTTTTCGTACCTTCTCTAACTTTTCCTTTATCAGTTACGAAACCCTTATAATATTTAAGTTTATCTATAAATCGATAATCTGAAGCACGAATGTTAATCGCTTTTTCAAGTAGAGCTTTATTCCCCAATGACTCTAAACTCCATTTATCAGCTAGTCCATTCTCATTTTCTTGACGTTTTCTAGAATAAATATGTTCTATTTCTAACTTTATATCTAATAATAAAAGATCTTGCTTGTCATTTGTATACATCCACCAGGCAAGAATTGATTTAGTAATTGGTCTACCATTTGTAAATTGATAACTCTCTAACGCTAATCTTACACTATCTTCATCAAACTTATAATCATCAAATGTTACTCGTTTATTATTTACTACATTAATCATCTCTGGATAAACTGGTGTTCTTAATGCATTCACACCAGGTCTCATAATGGCATAAGTCCAAATAAAGGCAATAATCTTATCCAAAAATTCATTAAAGGCAGCATTATCTAGACTTCCATTATCATCTTTATTTTGCATAAAATATACAGAAGTTAAATATGCCCACATACCATTTGGAGCATAGTTTAAAACCGATAACTTTTTTAGAACCGTCTCAGAAAAGACACTATCATTTTGTTCTGCCACATGTATCCAGAAGTTTGCTAAAATTTCTAAGTTATTAAGCGTTTCATTTTTCTTTAAAAGGCTATACCCATCTTTCTCATAAAATTTACGCAATGCTTCTGTTGTTGTATTTTTATTGTTCATTTTTGCACGTTCATAATACATGTAACGTGTAAACAATTCGTCCATAGATGAACCCGATACTGATGAGAAAATTTTATCTGAGATTTCTTCCAATTGCTTCCATCGTTTTATAAATTCATCCTTTTTGTCGTTCTCTTTATAGTACTTATAGAATTGAGCTTTAAAAATATCTGTATCAGAAAGTGGTTTACCTCGATCATTTAGTGTGGAGAAGATTCTAAGAGCAGTTTCTTGCGACTCGGCCTCAATTGGAAGAAGAATACAGTTATTCATAATTCTATTTGGTAAATATGCAAAATATGTTGGATATTGTACTAAAAAATTATTTATCTGTTCCGTAAAAAATCGATAATTCCTCGCATATGCACTTTTTTGTGAATCCTTTACTATACCAGTTTTAAGAATTGATAAAAATTCATGCTTATCATCATCAGATGTAACTTCAGAGTCTATTTTTAATTTATTTGTATCTGGAGTCCCAAACTCATCTGTTTTCCATATACATTTGGATATATCTTCTGCTGTTTTTTTCGAGTTATCATCTTTCATATTTCCAAAAAATGAATAAAAAGCTCTCAACAATAACATCAATGTTGTTAAACGTTGTTGTCCATCAATAATTTCCAGTTTATTATCACTATTTTTAAACGTAACAATCGGACCAAGAAAATATTCATCCCCCTCTGGATCAAACTTAGAAAAATCATCCTCTGGAAATGCAAATAAAAATATATCATCCCATAAAGTTTGACATTCAGAAATATCCCAAGCATAAGGCCTTTGATAGTCTGGTATTAAAAAATCAGCACGTTTATTAGTAAACAATTCCTTTATCGTTTGTTGATCAATATTCAACTTTGACATAACACTACTCCTTATTCCCTTTTATTAATACTATTAAACACTCAAAACAAGTTTCTAATCCCTACCGATTTTGCTTATATAGCCAATATAAACTACCTTTTACTCATAAATAATTGAATTATACCTACTATAAGTTTACCTTCCTATATTATCAGCAACGAGGGATAACGGTTTCTCCGTTGGCATCGGATAGGAATACACTTTATGTTCTTCTTCCATATCATAATTATCCGTCCATAACTCACATTGTGTTATTACAGTCTGAACTGCATCATCCATTCCTTCTGGAGGATATTTATGTTTTTTCAAAAGCTTTTTAATGATCATACGCATTTTAGCTCTTGCTGATTCACGTTTTTGCCAGTCTATTGTCCTATTCTTACGCAGAGTCTCAGCCAATTCTTTCGTTATCGAGATTAGCTCTTCATTTTCATAGAAATCTTTAATAGCCTGTGGTTTTACCAATGCATCATAAAATGCTAACTCATCTGCAGTCAGACCAAGTTTTTCTCCTTCTTGTCTATCAGCTGCGATTTGTTTTGCTAGTTTTAGCATCTCTGCAATAACTTCTTCATTTGTTAGCATCCCATTTAAATAAGCATTGAGTGAGCGTTGCATAATTTCACTAAATTTCTCAGACTTAACTACATTTGTTCTGCGATAAACAGAGACTTGGTTAGAAATTAATCTCTTCAACAATTCAATTGCAAGATTCTTTTCCTTCATATTAGCAACATCTTGCAAAAATTTAGGATCAAATAAAGAGAACTCTTCTTTAATATCAGAGAATAAATTAATTACACCATCACTCTTAATACTATGTTTTAAAAGTTCGTTTATTCTTGCATTCATCTCTGGTAATGAAATCTTTTTACCAACGCCAGTATTAGTAAGTCTCAAAACAAGTACACGAACAGCTTCAAAGAATGCTGCTTCAAATCTATCGTCTTCATTAACTAATGAAGAACAAAGAGAGAGTGCTTGATGAAGCATAAGAGATTCTTTTACAAATACCTCTTTATCCTCTGCCCGCTCTTTATCCATAATGAAATTCACTGCACCACTAATAGTTTTAGCTCTTTCAAGATCCGTACCACATTTAAATTTAGAATAATCATATCCATGGAATATATCACGGCATATAGACAATTTTTCTAAGAATTTAGGATATGCGACCATAGAAACATCTGTATCACCATAATTCTTTTTATCACGAGATGTATAATCGTTCATCGCCTGCTTCAAAGCAGTAGCAATACCCACATAATCAACAATAAGCCCGCCTTCTTTATCACGGAATACACGATTAACACGAGCAATTGCTTGCATTAGATTATGTCCAGTCATAGGCTTGTAAATATACATGGTAGCAAGAGAAGGAACATCAAAACCTGTTAACCACATATCAACTACTATAGCAAATTTTAAAGGGCTATTATTATCCTTAAATTTCTTAGCAAGTTCGTTTTTATGATGCTTATTGCCAATAATTTGTCGCCACTCTTCTGGATCATTATTACCAGAAGTCATGACTACAGCAACTTTTTCTTCCCAATTAGGTCGAAGTTCTAAAATACGTTTATAGATTTTCATGGCAATAGAGCGAGAATATGCAACAATCATCGCCTTACCGGTAAGTAAATACTCCCTATTATTTTCATAGTGATCAAGAATATCATGCACAAGAGAGTCTAGAGTATTATCATTACCAAGAATGGCTTCCATCTGTCCTAACTCATGTTTGCTTTTCTCTATAACTTCACTATCTGCATTTAAAGACATCAAATCATATTCAGCATCAATCAACCTCAATGTAGCTTGATCAAGATTCAATCTGATAACACGACTTTCATAATAAACAGGTCGTGTGGCACCATCTTCAACAGACTGCGTCATATCATAGATATCGATATAATCGCCAAAGACCTCCCGTGTACTACGGTCTTTTGAAGAAATAGGTGTTCCTGTAAAACCAATATATGTAGCATTAGGCAATGTATTCCGAATGAGTCTGGCTGTACCAATAACACGCTTTGCTACTTCCTCACCAGATTCATTCTTTGTAATCTTAATTTTTTCAGCAAGCCCATATTGCCCTCTATGTGCTTCATCCGCCATAACTATAATATTATGACGTTCAGATAAAGGTTCATCCGATTCCTCGAACTTTTGCATCGTAGTAAAAATAATACCATTTGCCTGTCTCCCAGCAAGTAAGGTTTTAAGATTTTCTCTACTTTCTGCTTGTAACGGCTCTTGGCGTAAAAAGTCTTTACACTTTACAAACTGACTATAGAGTTGATCATCAAGATCATTTCGGTCAGTAAGCACAACAATAGTAGGGCTATCTAAGGCTTCCTGCAGCAAATGAGCGTAGAATACCATTGAAAGTGACTTACCACTACCTTGAGTATGCCAAAAAACTCCACCCTTACCATCAGTAACTGTAGCGTGCTTAGTCGATTCAATAGCCTTCTTTACTGCAAAATACTGATGATATCCAGCAAGAATTTTATAGCTATTTATCCCTTCATTTGAGAAGCAAATAAAGTTCTTTATAATATCAAGTAATCTTTCCTTTTGGAATATCCCCTCAAAGAATGTATCAAACTGTGCATATTGGGTATTCTCATAATTACCGTCTTTTGTTTTCCACTCCATAAAACGGTCTTCGCCGGAAGTAATTGTACCAGCTTTAGAAATCAACTGATCACTCATAACACAAATAGCATTATAAATGAACATTGATGGTATCTCTTGCATGTAATTGCGAAGCTGTCTATAGGCCTCAGAAGCATCTGTTTCTTCACGAGAAGGAGACTTTAGTTCCATTAATACTATTGGTAGACCATTTAGAAATAGAATGAGATCAGGGCGTTTATTACTGTTTTCAATGAAAGTCCATTGATTGGCTACAACAAATGAATTATTTTCAGGGTTCTTATAATCCACAAGATAAACAATTGAAGAACGTTCTTCTCCATCAACAAAATATCTTACAGGGATACCATTCTGTAAGTAGTCCATAAAGATGGCATTCTTCTGTACAAGCTCCCCATTTTCAAAATTTTTAAGTTTAAATAATGCATCCTGAATCGCATCATTAGCTGCACCATGATTTATACGATATAAAGACTCAATTAAAAGGTCTTCATAGAAGGGACTATAAAAATCTCTTTCTATATCTGGGCCATACACATATTCATACTCTAAATCATTCTGAAATAATTCAATTAATGATTTTTCATAATCTTCCTCTCGGAAAAAATTTAGCATTATTTTTCTCCCTATTAAAAAGATAATTTTGACCTTAAAACTTTACACTAATATATTTATATCCCTCTATTATTAAAATGCGCTTTACAATAAACAATAATTTAGTGGCTTAAAGGTCGATATCTGAGACATCAAGCTCGCCGGACATAAGTTTTGGTAATAACGAATCACGAAGTTGCTCTAAACGGCAGATTTCATTGTAATTGTTACGAATAGCGGCATCCATCGGAGAAACTAATGCCTCAAATTCATCAATTTTTTCACTTGATGGTATAAGGAGCGGCATTTCGTTCAGTGAATTTCTATTAATTGAGCCAAATACAGTGCCCTCTCCATTAAAAACATTGAGTTTCTTTTCGAGAGAAAACATTGTATATAGCACGAACGATTGATGATTATTCTTTGAATGAATAGAGGCAAGTCCTCGACCGATACAACAATTGGTATGAGCCACATTTAGGTTACCAACAGGTGCTCTTACACTTATTAAAGTGTCATTAGCACAAGCCATGCGCTTCGGTTCAGTTGTATAAAGTCGAACAGTCGGAAATCTGAAACCAAATTCGGCTCGACCTTGGAAGAAAATTGTCCCATTACCATCTTCATTATAGCTACTGCCACTTGGGGACTGTCCCATAGTAATAACGGCTATATCTCTCAATGTACCATATGTCCAATCTGAGCTAGCATTATCAATAAACATCTGCTGATATATAGCCTGAGCTTGCTTCTCTAAATTATTGTTTATCGCATTATTTAACTCAATCTTATCATCAATCATTTCTAAATAACGCGCGATTTTCTTTTGTTTTTCTACATCTTCAATAATATCTACTTCTAATTCTGTAATATCACGTTTATTAACAGAACCAAATACTGTACCACTTTCTTTTTGGAGCAAATGAGGAACATAGTATTTCATTAAATAAAATAAAAAACTCTGATTCCCATTCTTCATCCTCAACGCACAAACACCACGGCCCAAACACATATCAACAGGCGTAATATTAAGATCTCCAACCGGAGCTCGTACACTCATTATGATATCACCAGCTTTAGCTAGTTTTGTTAATATCATTGTGTATATATCAAATGTAGGATATTTTAACCCAAAAGTTCTATTGCCTTGTAAAAAAGGATAGCCCTTTTTTTCTGTGTTATAGAATTCAGATTTAGGAGACTGCCCCATTATTACATCTACAATTTCACCTAATTTACACTTCATATCCAATGGCTCCCAATTTTTGACGAATTTCTCCCTCTAATTCATGGGATCTTTTAAACATTTCCGAAAGTTCAGAAGTAAGACGATTCATTTTTTCGTCAAATGATTCATCATCTTCTTCGACTACTTCAATACCAACATATCGACCTGGAGTAAGAATATAATCTTGTTCTTCAATCTTCTTAGTATTAACAACAGCACAAAAGCCTTTTATATCCTCTAAAGTACCATCTTGAAATGACGAGAATGTATCAGCTAATCGTTGAATATCTTCATCAGTAAAATCTCTATGTTTACGATTAACCATATAACCCATATTACGTGCATCAATAAATAGAGTCTTTCCTTTTTGTTTTTTATTTATTGAAATAAACCATAAGGTAACTGGTATAGTAACACTATAAAATAGCTGAGTAGGTAAAGCTACAATACCTTCCACAAGATCCGCTTCAATAATATTTTTTCTGATATCGCCCTCACCGCTAGTTTGTGACGATAGTGCACCATTTGCCAAAACAAGGCCGATTTTCCCATTTGAACCAAGATGATGTATCATATGCTGAATCCACGCGTAGTTCGCATTACCTGCAGGCGGTACACCATATTTCCAGCGGACATCATCCTTTAACTTTCCCTGTCCCCAATTAGACAGGTTAAATGGAGGGTTTGCCATAATAAAATCCGCTTTCAATGTTTTATGTAAGTCATTAAAAAATGTATCTGCCTGATATGGACCAAAGTTTGCATCGATGCCACGAATTGCCATATTCATTTTTGCCATCTTCCAAGTGTCAGCATTAGATTCTTGACCATAAACAGAGATTGTTCCTCGGGTACCACTATGAGCTTGTACAAATTTCTCACTTTGCACAAACATGCCGCCGCTACCACAACAAGGATCATATACGCGACAATTATTAAATGGTTTCAAAATAGAGACAATAGTTTTAACGATACTTGACGGTGTATAAAACTCGCCACCCTTAGTGCCTTCATAAGAAGCAAATTGAGCAATACAATATTCATATGTTCTTCCCAATAAATCCTTACTCGCCTCAGTACCGTCCATTTTGACTTCATTAGTGAATAAGTCAACAACGTCTCCGAGAACTCTTTTATCTAAATCAGGACTAGCATAATTCTTAGGTAGCACATTTTTAAGTGTTGTATTCTCTTTTTCAATAGCTCTCATTGCATTATCAATAACAAGTCCAATTTCAGGTGTATGTGCAGCAGATGCAATTGTGCTCCATCGAGCTTCTTCTGGAACAAAGAAAATATTTTCTTCTGCATATGCATCTCTATCATTTTCAAATCCGTCACCTTCTTTGATAAGCTCTTCATAGCGTTTCTCAAAAGCACTTGATATATAACGAAGAAATATTAACCCTACAATTACTTTTCGATATTCTGCAGCAGGAATATGCCCCCAAAGAACACAAGCCGCATCCCATATTTGTTTTTCAAACCCAATATCTGTATTGTTTTTTGCTGCCATATCTTATATACCATCCTCATTAAAACTTACAAATCAAGATTGTTTTTATGAAATCCGTATAATCTAGTAAATATACTATAAATCCTAATATTTTTAATTATAACATCTTAGATAATCAGAATATATCTTTAATTCATTTATCTTTCATAGTGTAAAGACATATGATACTTTTACCACTGTAATCCCTAAGACTAAATATCTATTAACCAGTTAAAAATACATATAAAAAAGTCATCCAAAGATAGACTCTTTGGATGACTAAATTATATTATGTATTTTTATATGTTAGCTATATTAAGCAAACCATATTATTCCCACTCAATTGTAGCAGGTGGTTTAGATGTAATATCGTACACGATACGGTTAATGTGTTGTACTTCGTTTACGATACGTCGGGAGATTGTGTCCAATACGTCGTAAGGGATGCGTGCCCAGTCAGCAGTCATGA
>OAWA01001215.1_pt1 | contig 12870 bp, 10 predicted proteins | sample 1516971 | NCBI WGS metagenome assembly OAWA01 (sample SAMEA2580097, study PRJEB22360) | human gut metagenome | biome: human gut; feature: human-associated habitat; material: faeces | place: Denmark | collected 2008/2010
GATAATCTCCTTTTTGTCCGGTTCGCCCAATCATTTCACAGCTGCACTGCCGCAATCTGACAGGCCCCGGAAAATACCGCTTCATTTTATCACACTTTCATATCCCCTACAAGTAAATCTCCCCATTCTTGCGGTATTCCCCCGGCGTTTTCCCGTACTTTCTCCGGAACAGCCGGTTAAAATAGGATATGTTATCAAATCCGCATCTCTGGGCCACCGCCGTCACCGGATCCGGGGTGGTCAGCAGCATTCCCGCCGCCTTTTCCAGACGGAATTCATTGAGATACTGTATGAACGGCACACCCATATACTGTTTAAAATACTTCATAAAATGGGAATTACTGTAAAAACAGAGCTCTGCCCCGTCCTCCACAGTTATCTTTTCACCGTAGTGCTCCTCCATGTATTCCAGCAGCCGTTTCATCCTCTCCCTGGATTTACGGGGCTGCCCTGCGGCCTCCGGGCCCCAAATCCCTGCAATCAGGCCCAGGAACCAGAACAGGGTTCCTTTTACCCCCATCTGGTAGGCATAGTTCTTTTTCCCGCACAGCTGGTCCAGGATCCCGATACATTCCATAAAAGCCCCGTAATCCGGCAGACCTCCTGTAATATGAAGAGGCTTTCCGATACCGCCCTCTGTCATGGGCCGCAAAAAATCATAGGTGCACAGGTCTGATTCAGCCGACATAAGCATAGAAGGAAGAAAAATAATATTTTCATACTCCATCGCCTCAGAGCCGCACTGACTGATGCCATGAAGCTGTCCGGGAAACACCACCACGGCCTCCCCCGCCCTTGCTTCATACGGCTCCATATCCACAGTCACCACACCCCGTCCCTTTTTCACCGCAATAATCTCCATATCCTCATGCCAGTGAACAGGAACCTGCCTGAAATCAGCCGGAATAGAGCAGGGGTAAATATTAAAAGGGAAATCCCTTCCCGCATGCTCTTTTATCTCATGGTACCCATATTGCTCACGCCCGCGTCCTCTATATTCCTCACGCCCGCCTTCTCCATATTCCTCACGTCCGACTTCTCCATATGCCCCATTCCCCTGCATCCCGCTCCTGTCTCTCCCCTGATAACCGCTCTCCGTGCTTCCCATTTTCATGCCGTCCTGCATCTGCAGACCACCTTTATCATAAATTTGATAGTATTGTACTATATCATCACATAATTATGCAAGATTTTCTTTTTTCATCCCATTATAATACAGACAAACGTACAATCATGCCGCTACGGCACCCCTTACGGAGGAATGTAAATCATGAATCAGAACCAATTGGAGCAAATGCTGACAGAAGCGTGCAAAAAAGACATTTCAAGCTGCACTGACAAAGAGCTGTACACAGGCCTTCTCTGCCTGGTAAATAAACTGTCCAAGGGCCGGGAATCCGCCCGGGGAAAAAAGAAATTATACTACATTTCCGCTGAATTCCTTATAGGCAAGCTGCTGTCCAATAATATGATAAACCTTGGAATCTACAGCCAGGTCAAATCCATTCTGGCAAGCCGCGGCAAAGACCTCAGTGTCCTGGAGGAACTGGAGCCTGAGCCATCCCTGGGCAACGGCGGGTTAGGCAGGCTGGCAGCCTGTTTCCTGGATTCCATAGCCACGCTGGGACTGAACGGGGACGGAATCGGGCTGAACTACCATTTCGGCCTGTTCAGGCAGTTATTCAGGGATAATCTTCAGAATGAGGAGCCCAACCCATGGATGGAAAACACCTCCTGGCTGAGTAAAACCAATGTTACCTACCAGATTCCATACCGGAACTTTACGCTCACCTCACGGATGTATGACATCGAAGTCACCGGCTATGACAACCGCACCAACAAGCTGCATCTTTTTGATGTGGAGACCGTGGATGAGTCCATTGTAGAGGACGGGATTTCCTTTGACAAGACTGATATCAGGAAAAACCTGACCCTGTTCCTTTACCCGGATGACAGCGACAGGGCTGGTCAGATACTGCGCATTTACCAGCAGTATTTCATGGTCAGCAACGCGGCCCGCCTCATACTGTCAGAGGCAGCTGCAAAAGGCTCCACCCTTTACGACCTGCCCGACTATGCGGCCATCCAGATCAACGACACCCATCCCACCATGGTCATTCCCGAGCTGATTCGCCTTCTCACCACAGAGCACGGCATGGAAATGGACGACGCCATACAGGTGGTGACGGATACCTGCGCTTATACCAACCACACCATCCTGGCGGAAGCCCTGGAGACCTGGCCCATGGACTACTTTAAAGAAGCGGTTCCCCAGCTGATTCCCATTATGGAAGTGTTGGACGACAAGGTCAGGAGGAAATTTGATGATCCGTCCGTGTATATCATTGACAAGGGCGACCGGGTGCACATGGCCCACATTGACATCCACTACGGCTTCAGTGTCAACGGCGTGGCTGCCCTTCACACAGACATACTGAAAAAGAATGAGCTGAACAACTTTTACAGGCTCTACCCGGAGAAATTCAACAATAAGACAAACGGCATCACCTTCCGCCGGTGGCTGCTTCACTGCAATCCCCAGCTGGCTGATTATATATCAGAACTCATAGGCGATGGTTTTAAGAAGGATGCATTTGAACTTAAGAAACTGGATGACAGGGCATTCACAGCCAACATAAAGACCCTGCACCGCCTTTTAGCCATCAAGGACAGTAAGAAACAGGAGCTGGCAGACTACCTTAAGGAAACCCAGGACATTGACATTGACCCCAAATCCATTTTTGACATACAGGTAAAACGTCTTCATGAATACAAGCGCCAGCAGATGAACGCCCTGTACCTGATACACAAATACCTGGAAATCAAACGGGGCAGCAGGCCGGCCACTCCCATCACCGCCATCTTTGGAGCCAAGGCAGCGCCTGCATATACCATTGCAAAGGATATCATTCATATGATACTCTGCCTCCAGCAGGTCATTGACAGCGACCCGGACGTAAAGCCATGGCTGAATGTGGTCATGGTAAATAACTACAATGTGAGCCTGGCTGAAAAGCTGATTCCTGCCTGCGATATCTCGGAACAGATATCCCTGGCCTCCAAGGAAGCCAGCGGTACCAGCAACATGAAATTTATGCTCAACGGAGCCGTGACCCTGGGCACGGATGACGGAGCCAATGTGGAAATCCATGAGCTGGTAGGCGACGACAACATCTATATCTTCGGTGAATCCAGCGAAACCGTCATCCGGCGGTACGCAGAAGGCAGCTACTGCTCCCGCTCCTACTATGAGGCGGACCCTGACCTTAAGGAAGCCGTTGATTTCATCATCAGCCCCGCCATGACGGCAGCCGGTTCCGTGGAACACCTGGAGCGCCTGTACAACGAGCTTCTGAACAAGGACTGGTTCATGACCTTCCCCGACTTTAAGGCTTACTGCCAGGCCAGGGAACAGGCTCTGAGCGACTACGAAAACCGTACGGCCTGGGCCAGGAAAATGTTAATCAACATCAGCAAGGCCGGTTACTTCTCCTCTGACCGTACCATTGAGGAGTACAACAGGGATATATGGAAGTTAGATACGGGTCTGGTACCATAATTTGTAATAAAATCGGAAAGATTTTCATAAAATTTTCAAAGTCTTATGCTATCTTATGTGTTATACTATTACAATGGTATAATGAAACATCAAAAAGGAGCATAGTCATGAAAAAACTCATTACGGCCACGGCGCTTTTCCTGGCACTTGCCACAGCGTCCGGGGCCGTCCCCTATAATGCGGCGGATAACGCATTCTCCGCCTATGCGGTAGGCCCCGGCCTCAACAACCTGTCCATCAAGGACGACAAGGCCTCGTACCAGTGGGCCCTTAAAAATGACGGCCAGGCGCAAAAAATAGTCCAGGAACTGGATATTGATTCCCTGGACCCCGCCTATGTACACAGAAACAAAAGAGGAAAGGTAGACGCCATAGCCCTTCCCCCGCTGGAGCCGGCCAATATCCTGACCAGCGCCATTGATGCTGTTCCCGGAATTGATATCAATATCCAGCCAGCATGGGAGGCCTACTCCCAGACAGAGACAAAGCGCCCCCTGACCGTGGCGGTCATAGACACAGGCGTGGACATCTCCCATCCGGATTTGCAGGGTTCCATATGGGTCAATGAGGACGAGATTCCCGGAGACGGCATTGACAATGACGGAAACGGATTCGTGGACGATGTAAACGGCTGGAATTTTTACAGCAATACCAACCAGGTTTACGAAGGCCCGGAGGACGTCCACGGCACCCATGCAGCCGGCACCATTGCGGCCTCCAAGGATAACGGCGGCATCGTGGGAATAGCCGACAACAATTACGTAAAAATCATGCCTGTAAAGGCCCTGGGAGGAGAAGAGGGAAAGGGTTCACCGGACAATGTGATTGCAGCCATCAAATATGCGAAGGCCAACGGCGCCCAGATATGCAATCTGAGCTTCGGCTCCCAGAACTGCACCGAAGAATTCAAGGCAGCTATCCGCGACTCCGGAATGCTTTTCATTGTAGCCGCGGGCAACGGGGATGACAACGCAATCGGCTATAACATAGACGCCTCCCCCATTTCCCCTGCCTCCCTTCCCTTTGACAACGTGATAACCGTAGCCAACCTGATGTTTGACGGCAAACTGGATGAGAGCTCCAACTTCGGCGCGGGCAGCGTGGACATCGCTGCCCCCGGCACCTTCATCCTGGGCATCACTCCGGACAATGGCTACGCCTTCATGAGCGGCACCTCCATGGCCGCTCCCATGGTCACCGGCACAGCAGCCATGCTCTATACCTCCAGACCGGAATTGAGCCTGACAGACATCAAAAACGTAATCCTGGCCTCAGCCCGCAAGATGGACAGCCTGAACGGCAAGGTATTAAGCGGCGGAATGCTGGATGCCAACGGGGCTATGCAGTGGGGACGGCAGTAAGGCAGACAGGAGCATGACAGAAAGTCTCTCCCATCCTCCGCGTCAGGATTCCCGTATCTTCATTCCTATAGAAACATGTAATGGTATTGCTGTCCTGGTTCGCAGACAAAATCATGTCCTTAAGTACCAGAATATCTCTGGGAGTCCTGCCGCCGGCCTTTTCTATCTGCACCAGATGGAGAAGGCCGTTTTTTGGATCAATCCTGAATACAGCAATGCTGTCGTCTCCGCGGTTGGACACATATAAGAAACGGCCGTCCTCCGAACATTTGATGGCTGCACAGGAGCTTTTATCATTCGGTGCGCTCAGGGAGGAAATTCTCTGCAATATTTGGCATCCCTCTTTTAATATATTCACCGCAAACACCTCTGAACTCAATTCACAGACCACATACATCCTGTGCGCGTTTCCCGGCTGAAACACAAAATGCCTGGGGCCGGTTCCCTTTGGCAGCATAATATCCCGCTCCGGCCTATGGCTAAGGGTCATGGTATGAACATCTATTCCATAAAATAATATACAGTCCAGGCCCAGGTCCACACACCAGATTCCGTCCTTTTCCGGAGACAGACCGCTAAAATGCACATGGGGGCCTTCCTGGCGCAGGGTGTTGGGTCCTTTTCCCTTATGCTGTCTGCAGTCACTCATTTCCCCTAGACTTCCATCCGGCATCAGAGGAAACATGGACAGGCTTCCGCTCATATAGTTAGCCGCATAAATAACCCCTGCTTCCTCATCCAGGGTCACATGGCAGGGAAGGGTGCCCGTAGTTCCTCTGGAATTGAGAATCTCCAGAGAATTCTCACGGCATTTTATGGCGCACACGCCTCCCCCCGCTTTCCCATGATACTCCATATCCTCCATCACTGCATACATCATGGTCCCGTTCTGCGAAAGGGCCAGATACGACGGGTTTGATATACCCGGAAGAGCCAGTTCCCTTTCCAGTATTTGGCTGTTTCCATCCATCCTGTATCTGAAAATACCATTTTCATCCGCACCCGCATATGTTCCTGCATAAATCCTATATTCCATCATACATCCCTCCCCGTAACCTGTTTGAAAAACATTGTTCCAAAAAGATAGGTACTAAAGTATACCAAAGGTAGCAAATGCCTCCGTCGCGCTCATGCCTTTCTCAATAGCCTTTCTTACGTTCTTCTCTCCTCTTGCTTTTTCAAGGGCTTTTTCAATCACATATTCAATATGCTCTGCCGGAATAACCAGAACACCGTCCACACCACCAAAGATCAAATCGCCGGACATAACGGTTACGCCTTCTATTTCGATCCGGCAGCGGTAATCCACCACCTGGGTGCGCACAGAAGAATCCTGGGCATAACATCCCCTGGAAAATACAGGCCAGTTCTGGTCCAGCACCTGAGGCGTATCCCTATGCCATCCATTGACAACTGCACCTGCCGCCCCGCGCTTTTTTGCAGTGGCCGTTAAAAGCTCTCCCCAATACGCGCAACGCATGGTGCCTCCGGCAGCCACATAAATTTCGTCCTCCTGCAAGTCATCCAGCGCCTCTGTCAAATAACCAAAGGGCTTTTTCTGCTGGCCGAATACATCAATCATTAAAACGGTCATAGCATAACCTGCCAGCTTCATATCATCCCTAAGGGGCCGGACTGCCTGGGGGAGAAACTGGTGGTATAATCCCATCTGGTCCAGTATATCCCCTACCACAGGAGTATACAGCTCTTTCTTTATAACTTCCAGCAATTCATGTTTTTTTAACACCATTTTATATCTCCTCCTTTTTAATCCAGAAGCAAAGTTCTGTTTGCCTTATCTCCCCTGCCTCAAGACAGAGAGCGCTTCCATTCTCAATGGCCTTTATTAAACCCGATGACGGGTAACTGGTCCATGGCTCCAGCGCCAGGTTATAAGTTCTTCCATACCATGGATATCCATAAGAACCACCGCATACCTGCCACATCCACATATATGGGAACAGTTTTCCGTCCCAGCTCATTCCATAACTTATGTTTTTAGTTTCATTATGTACCCGGTACCAGGCACGCTCCGGAAAACCGGTTATATAAATCATATCCGCAGTATCAGCATCCTCCTCCGGCACGTTTGAAAAATCCACTCCATTGCCGGCAGCAGGCCATTCAAACCTGGTTCCCGGCTTCAGACGCTGTGTCTCAAAATCGCGCTGATCCATGGAAAAACCCACAGTCCCATTTGTGTCAATCCGGCAGCTGCTATCCAGAAAAGGTTTTCCCACGGTGGGGTGATGGCCCCACATAAGCTCCATTGGCTCCTTTGCCAGATTGGTAAGGCTTTCCCGGATTGTGATGGCGCTTTCATCCATCTTTAAGGATATTTCCTTCTCCAGACGGAACGGGGAACGCAGGGTGGTAATGCATGCCTTAAGGACAACCTCCTCCTCAGAATCCTTTATGATCCTGCAATCCCACGGCACACTTGAAATCTCCCCGTGCATCCCCAGACAAGCGCCTTTGTAGCTGCACTCTCCTCCTCCGTTGGGAAGTATCTCCTGCCATCCTCCTGAATTATGGTCCAGGTAATTCCCCAGACTGTCCCCGGAATTAGACAGATACTCACTTCTTTTATGAAGCCCCGCCGGAGACCGCCACATAAAATCAATATCCTCCGGCTTGTACAGCATTTCCACACAGTCCATGCCCCTGTCAGCCAAAAATGTCAGCCGCAGCTTTTGATTTTCCATGACAACCGCCTTGTTGCCATCCATGATTATCTGGTCTGTGATCCTGCACCCATAATTACGGCTGTACATTGCCACTCTCCTTTCTGCGCACTTGGCAATGCCAATATGCATCCCCACTCCGCAATTCCACTTCCCAGCCTTTAATACCGCAGCAGATTTTCACTGTATCCCCCGTCCACATACAATGTGGTTCCGGTTACATAGGAGGAGGCATCAGAAGCCAGGAATACGGCAGGACCAATCAGCTCATCCGCACGGCCAACCCGTCCTATGGGAATCCATTTTTCAAAATCCATGGCCTCCACCAGTTCACGGTTCATATCCGTAAGAATGGCGCCGGGGGCCAGATTATTGACACGGATTCCATACTTGGCCAGCTCCAGGGCAGCCACCTTGGTAAACATACCTAACGATGCTTTAGCCATGCAGTAATAGCCATTTTCCCGCACCGGCACCTTCTGATGAATGGAGGTCACGTTGATGACGGATGCCCGCCCGGCCTTTTTCAAAGCCGGAAGCAGCTTCTGCAGCAGGAAATAAGGCGACTTGGTATTTACATTGTAGATGGCGTCCATTGACTCCTCCTCAGCGTTTTCAATGGCGCTGTGAGTCTCAAAACCGGCATTGTTAATCAGCACATCCAGTCTGTCCTCCCTGGACAGGAAAGGACGCAGCATTCCGTCTAACCCTTCCTGGTCTCTGAGATCGCCGTAAAGATAGTCAAATCCATTTTCCTCTGCAATCCTTCTGGTCCTGTCCTCACTGCTGCCATGAATCCATACCCTGCCGCCTGCCTGCTTCACTCCCTGTGCAATTGCAAAGCCAATTCCCCTGGTTCCTCCTGTAATCAGGACATTCTTATCCGTCAAATCAAATAACTGCATATACAGACCTCCTTTTATCTTCCTATCCTTCCAGCCCCATTAACTCCGCCCTTATAAATCCAAGAGCAAAGGCCATTCCCGCATGCCATGTATCCTGGCACTGAATCTGCGGCGTATGGTCAGGAATCAGAACACCTTCAAAGTGATTCTTTTTTAAAATCTCCAATGTTCTCTTTATATTGATATCCCCGTCATCCACAAATACTTCCGTATAATCTGGAACCTTGCCCCGTACATTCCTGACATGGGCATAGCCAATCTTTCCCTGGGAGGAATACTGCTCCAAGGCATCATAGATATTTCCATCTGTCATCTCCTGGATACTTCCCATGCAAAAGTCGATTCCATTGCATGGACTTGGAACCAGGTCCAGCACTTTCTGATACAGCTGCGGCTGGTAGACCAGGCGCGGAGTACCTCTTAAAAATGGCATAGGCGGGTCGTCCGGGTGCAGGGCCATCATTACTCCTGCCTCCTCTGCCACCGGAAGAATACGCTCCAGAAACCATTTTAGCCTATTCCACAATTCCTCGTATCCGATATCTTCTATGTATTCTCCCCGGGCATTCTCTGCATAGGTCATATTCCATATCTCACCCTTTGGAATCCTGGCATCCAGATTGAGCTGTCCGGCATGAAAACAGGTACTGATCGCTCCTCCTCTGGCCTTTTTGGTTTTTTGGTGGCCCCACACTCCAGCAAGACTGAAATTATATCCGAAACATCGTATACCTGCTTTTCCTGCATTGCGTATAATTTCCTTCAGATGCTCCATCTGTTCTTCCTTTTTAGGTCCATCCAGCAATATATCATACCAGTCCGCCGGACTGAAATTCTCAATTCCGTAAATATTAAGCCCCTTTTCCTTTGCCTGCTTCTGGAGAACCATCATGTGGTCCAGACTCCAAACAGACTCCCCTGCTCTGGCGATTCCGTAATTTTCCTTTTCATCCGTAGCTTTGACAATATCATTTTCTCCATCGTAGTAATTTGCCAGATGGATAATTACATCCGAGCATCCGCACTGTCTTGCAAAGGTAAATTCCTCATCCTTTAGCATGTAACGATATAATCCGACTCCCAGCTTCATTTCCTTCCTCCAAGCCACTCTCATTAATTATTTCTTTTTTTCGTCATGTATGTGTTAAACATAACTGCAAAAAACATCAGGGCGCCATTAATCACATACTGCATGAACTCGTTTACATTCAGCAATGTCATGGCGTTGGTGATTACACCTGTAAATAGTACGCCTATCAAAGTTCCCCATATGGTTCCAATACCGCCCAACATACTGGTACCGCCGATTACTACAGAGGATATAATCTGCGTCTCCCAGCCGCGTCCAAAGGTAAATGTGGCAGAACGGACCTGTGCGGAATTCATAATACCTGACAATACACACATCAGCTGCACCATACACATGACAAAAATCCTGGTTTTCCACACACTGATTCCATTCAAACGGGCAGCCTCCGCATTACCTCCCACTGCGTAAATTCTTCTTCCCAGGTCAGTTTTCTCTGTCAGGAACCAAAAAAACAGGAAGATTAAGATAAAGACAATGGCGGGAAAGGGTATTCCCAGAATCCTTCCGCTTCCCAAAAAGGCATACCAGGTTGGGAAGGCATTGGCGATAGGAAATCCGCCGCACACGATAGCCGCAAAACCATACATCACATTCAGGGTAGCCAGTGTGATAATGAAACTGGGCATATTAAATTTCTGTCTGGCCCATGCGTGGAACAATCCTGTCAAGAGAGCCACCAGGGTGGCTGCTGCAATTCCCACTAACGCGCCAAGCTCAATGGGCATGATTCCTGCCTCAGCAAGTCCCTTTGAGATAAATCCTGCCAGCACTCCGCTTAAGGCTACCTGGGGTCCAACGGACAGGTCTATTTCACCTGAAATGATTCCGTAAGCAATGACACCCTTCATAGCCGCATTCCGCAATATGTTTAAAATATTTCCCGATTTCAGAAAGGACGGCGCCGCAATACTTACACCAATAATCAGAACCAGCAGAAGAATTTCAATCAGGTGGTCCAGAATTAAATTTTTTGTTTTTTTGCAGGAAAATAGTTCCATATGCAATGAGTCGATTTTTACAGATTTCATTCTACCTTTCCTCCCATACAATACGCGTATAATGCATCTATGGTCACATGGTCGTCCAGACACACTTCCCCAACGATTTTTCCCATATGCATAATCAGAATCCTGTGACATACCTCCACCAGTTCCTCCAGCTCTGATGACACAAAAATACTGGATATTCCTTTTCTGGACTGCTCCCACATAATCTGGAAAATCTGTTGTTTTGCTTTTACATCTATTCCTCTGGAGGGCTCATCATACATCATAATCTTGGGAGCCGTATTCAACCAGTTTCCAATAATTACCTTTTGCTGGTTGCCGCCGGAAAGAGAGCTTACCGGGGCCATCAAATCCGGAATTTTAATCTGTAAATCCCTAATCTGTCTCTCTGAAAATTCTTTTCTGGTTTTTTCATTTATCACATGGCGCTGTGTCATCTTATCCATACTGGCATAGCAGAGGTTATCACGGATGGAATGAATCAAAATCACCCCCTGCGTTTTTCTCTCTTCCGGCGTCAGCCCCAGCCCCATCTGCATCATTCCGATGGGACCGGCATTTTTGGGAGCAGTTTTCTGATCCACCAGGATTTCACCGCTGTCGTATGGGTCTGCACCAAATATACAGCGCAGCAGCTCTGTACGGCCGGACCCCAGCATTCCTGCAATTCCTAATACCTCTCCCTTTCTCAGCTGAAAGGATACGTCCTGGAACTTCCCCTTGCGGGTAAGATGTTTTACATCCATTATGATGCCATCCTGCACCTTAAGGTCTCCGGGTCTTTCCTTGATTTCCACATCACCGAACATCATAGTAATGATATCCTTGTGCTGCAGCGAACTGATTGGCTCTGTTCCTATGTATTTTCCATCCCGCAGCACTGTAACGCTGTCTGCAATCTCCCACAGCTCCTGTAATCTGTGGGAGATGTAGATAATGATTACATCCTGCTTTTTTAACATCCGTATTGCCTCAAACAGCTTCTGGGTTTCATTGGCGGCCAGAGCCGATGTGGGCTCATCCAGCATAAGCACCTTCGGTTTAAAGCTCATGGCCTTGGTGATTTCCACCACCTGGCACTGCCACATACTGAGCCTGAACACCTTTTCATGGGGGTCAATATCTACGCCCATTGCATGCAGCAGCTCTCCTGCCATCTGATATGTCCTCTTCCAGTCTACCAGACGTCCCTTCTTTGGAAGACGTCCCAAAAAAATATTTTCCGCCACTGAGAGATGGGGAACCAGACTCAGCTCCTGATATACAGTGGCGATTCCCTTGTTCAGTGCTTCCACCGGTGTACTGAAATGCAATTCCTCTTCATCCAGATAAAAATGTCCGCTTGTGGGCTGAATGGCGCCTGCAAATACTTTAACCAGGGTTGATTTTCCCGACCCGTTCTTTCCGATAAAGGCATGGACTTTTCCGCTGTCAAAGGATACGGTGACATCATCCAATGCTCTTGTTCCCGGATAATCCTTTATAATCCCTTCCGTTCTCAAAATGCTCATGGCATACTCCTTATTCTTACCGGTAACGAACTCAGCTACATTTTGGATTTAAGGTCTGACATAAAATCATCCAGCTGCTTTGTATCGCCGCGTCTTAACGGTATACCTTCCACAATTACTGTCTTTCCCTGGTCCGCCACATCCTTTCCTTCAATGGACTGGACCAGAGTCTCAACCGTCTTATATCCAATCTGAAACGGATCCTGTCCTGTGACGGCCTGAAGAATATCATTATCTGCTTTCAGCAAATCCACAATCTGCTCAGACGCGTCAGTACCGAATACAAAGGTCTTGCCTGCCTGTCCTGCATTTTCCACTGCCATAACAGCACCGATGGTTCCGCCGTCGTTGGCAGCAAACATGATATCAATATCCGGGTTGGCGGCCAGCATGTCTCCTGCTTTTGCAATGGCTGTATCCTGGAGCCATGCATCCTGGTTGGAAACAATCTCATAGTTTACCCCGCCCTCATCCAGGGCAGCAAGGAAGCCGTTGACCCTCTCTGCTGAGGTTTCTGGAATTTGTGTCTTAAACTGAAGGATTCCCAGCTCGATTTTCTCATCCCCGTATTTTTCCTTAATAAAGTCTACTGCAATCTCGCCAGTCTGTTTACAAAAGGCATAATTATCCGAGGTATAGGCTGCTATGGAAAAAGGGTATGAGTCCATGGCCGTATTGGCCACACAGATTTTGACCCCTTTATCGCTTGAAACCTTAAGTGCCTCCGGAGAAATGGTTGCGGACAGAGGGGAG
>OAWA01001220.1_pt1 | contig 12827 bp, 7 predicted proteins | sample 1516971 | NCBI WGS metagenome assembly OAWA01 (sample SAMEA2580097, study PRJEB22360) | human gut metagenome | biome: human gut; feature: human-associated habitat; material: faeces | place: Denmark | collected 2008/2010
GTGCCCAAGGCCTGTGGCGCCCCACCCCCCCCCGCCCCCTGCCCGCCCGCGGCTGACTGCCCGGCCTGCCCGGGCTGAGCCGACTGCGCTGACTGCGACTGCATCATGGCCTTGGCCATGTTCGCCTTGTCGCTCACGCCGAGCGAGGCCACATAGGTCTTGGCATCAGCGGCCTTCGCCGCGTCGTCCGACGGCGAGAACGCCAGGCCGTTGAGCACGTCGCGGGTCTTGTCCTTCTCCTGGTCGGTGACGATGGCGCTGGAGTTCGCATGGTCGATCAGCTCGTCGGTCAGTGCGCGGGTGTAGCCGATTCCGGTGGCCAGCGGCGTGGCGGAGGCGTCCTTGATCGGCTTGACCACGCCCACGATCTTCAGCTGCTCCGCCGAGTCGAAGCGCTCTGCGATGGCGTCCGCGTCGTCGCCGATGTACGTGTAGTCGCCGTTCGCGTCCTTCACATACTGGTCTGCGGCGGGTATCATGGCCAGCTTCTGCCCCATCGCCGTCGCGTAGTCGATCTTGCCGGTGGGTGTCTTGACCGTCTCGCCGTCGTTGAGCTTGTTCATCATGTCGGTGTAGTCGCTGGCCTTGAGCAGGCCCAGCTCATACAGCGTGGTGAGCGGTACCTTGTTGTCGTCGTCAAGCACGAGCACGACCTGGTCCTTGCCGGTCGGCCATGCGCCCTTGACCACGCGGTAGTTGTCGGTGATGACCTTGCTGATGAGCTGATCGTCCTTCGCCCCCGGCATGATTTCATGGAACGAGTTGGGCGACGCGCTCGTGTCGGTCTTGCCGGTCAGCATCGTCATCTGCATGCTCGTCATGTCGGACATGCTCGACGACTGGCCCATCGAGCTCATCCGCGCAGCGTTCGATGTCGAATCGGACTTGGCACCGATGGTGACGCCGTTCGCGGTGACCAGCGTGCCGTCGGGATCGTGGCTGAACACGGAGAACTTCACGTCGTACGTGTATTGGATGCCGGTTTCACCGACATATTGGCGAACCTCGCTGTTGGGGTCGTCCAGATACTTCTTGAAATCGGTGAGGTTGTTCTTCGTGATGCTGCTCGTCAGGCTGGAGGTCTGCTTGATGCTGCGGTCGTCCGGGTAAATGCCGTCGTTCTTCGCCGATTTGCCTCCGGTCTCCTTGCCGCCCGCCTGGGCGCCCATGATGCTGGTCATGTCGAAGGTCTGCGAGTCGATGGTGATCGGATAGGCGGTCATCGTGGCGCGCCGGATGCTGTCGATGTACGCGTTAACGCCGGTGGAAACCGACAGGATCAGGGCGATGCCGATGATGCCGATAGACCCGGCAAACGAGGTGAGCAGCGTACGGCCCTTCTTGGTCCTCAGATTGTTGAAGCTCAGCGCGATGGACGTGGCGAGCGACATCGAGGCCTTGCCCAGCCTCTTGTGTACGGGTGCCTCGGACGCGCCCTCCTCGACCTCGTACGGGTCGGAATCGCTGCGGATCACGCCGTCGCGCAGCTGGACGGTTCTGGTGGCGTACTGCTCGGCGAGCTCGGGATTATGTGTGACCATGACCACCAGACGGTCCTTCGCCACCTCCTTGAGCAGGTTCATGATCTGCACGGACGTGTCGGAGTCGAGCGCTCCGGTCGGCTCGTCGGCCAGCACGATGTCCGGGTCGTTGACCAGGGCGCGGGCGATGGCGACGCGCTGCATCTGCCCGCCGGACAGCTGGTTCGGCTTCTTGTTGATGTGGTCGCCCAGCCCGACCTGTTCGAGGGCCTTGCGGGCACGCTCCCGCCGTTCGGTACGGGATACGCCGGAGATCGTCAGCGCGAGCTCCACGTTCGACAGAATCGTCTGGTGCGGAATCAGGTTGTAGCTTTGGAACACGAAGCCGATCGTGTGGTTGCGGTACGAATTCCAGTCACGGTCCTTGTACCGTTTGGTGGAGACCCCGTTGATGATCAGGTCGCCGCTGTCGTACCGGTCCAGGCCGCCGATGATGTTGAGCAGCGTGGTCTTGCCGGAACCCGACGGGCCCAATATCGCCACGAATTCGCTGTCGCGCAGGTTCAGGCTGACGTCATCCAACGCCTTCTGTACGAAATCGCCGGTCTTGTATTGCTTGGAAATCGACTTGATCTGCAGCACGATGCTCCCCTTATTACCCATGGGTGGTTCGTCGTATGTCTCCATGATTTGCGATATGACACCACTGTATCCGACCCGTTCCCCCAGCGCCTCGTGATTCACTGCAAGCATTGGGAATAAAACCGACAACAAACGACTTTGCGTCGCTTTGACATGACGGAACCGTGACGGCCCTCGCGCGTCAAGTGTGTGTATCAAGCATGCTTTGCGTTTTTTTAGCGCCCCCCTCAGCAGTTTTCCCATACAGTCGAAACCATGACAGGACTCACTACATCTGAAGTCGAAGAACGCCGCGCGCGAGGCGAGGGCGAAACCGGGGCGCGAAGCGTCACCAAATCGACAGGCGCGATACTGCGCGAGAACATCTGCACGCTGTTCAACGCACTGAACTTCGCTATAGCGATACTGCTGTTCGCGGTCGGCGCGTACTCCAACATGCTGTTCATCGCGATCATCATCCTCAACATCGTCATCGGCATCGTGCAGGAATTCAAGGCGAAGAAACTCGTCGACGAGCTGACGATCCTCAACCAGCCGCACGCGGTGGTGCTGCGCGACGGCAAGGAGACGACCATCGAGGCCGGCGACATCGTCAAGGACGATGTCATGGTGCTGGATTCCGGCAAGCAGATCTGCAACGACGCCGTGGTCATCGACGGCCGTCTGGAAGTCAACGAATCGCTGCTGACCGGCGAAAGCGACTCCATCGACAAGACCGCCGGCAGCGAGCTGTATTCCGGCAGTTCGGTGATTTCCGGCCGCGCGTACGCCCGTGTGACGCACGTCGGCGACGAGAACTACACGAATTCGCTGATCAACGAGGTGCGCCAGGAGAAGCGCGTGCACTCCGAGCTGCTGGATTCGATGCGCAAGGTCACCCGGTTCACCAGCTTCCTGATCATCCCGCTGGGCGTGCTGCTGTTCGTCGAGGCGATGTTCCTGCGGCACTCCGGCACGTACGACGCCGTGGTGTCGTCCGCCGCGGCGCTGCTCGGCATGCTGCCGAAGGGACTGGTGCTGCTGATCTCCGTGTCGCTGGCCACCGGCGTGATCCGCCTCGCGAAGGCCAAGATCCTCGTGCAGAACATCTATTCGCTGGAGACGCTGGCGCATGTGGACGTGCTGTGCCTCGACAAGACCGGCACGCTGACGGACGGCAACATGAGCGTGGACCGGATCGTGCCGCTCGGCGAGCGCGGTGCCGCCGAGGATTCCGACGCGCTGCTGCGCGCCTACCTGGACGCCAGCGAGGACAACAACGTGACCATCGCGGCGCTGCGCGCCCATTTCGGTGCCGACGGCTCCACCGCCGATGCCGGGCAGCCCGCGGCGCCCGCCGGCGACGGGCGTTTCGCCGCGCAGGCCATCATCCCGTTCTCGTCGAAGCGCAAATGGGGCGCCATCACGATGCGCGCAGCGGCTGGCGCGGCAGACGCGCCTCGCCACGCGCAGGAGGGCGAGTCGGCCGCGACGGCGACCGGAACCGTGTTCCTGGGCGCCCCGGAGCGCATCCTTGGCGCGAACCTGCCCGATGAGGCGGCCGCGCTGATGGGTCAGGGACTGCGTCTGATCGCCGTCGGATACCTGCCCGGCGCGTGGACGGACGAGGAGCGTCTGCCGGATGCGCTGCAGCCGATGTTCCTGATCGCGCTGCGCGACAACATCCGCCCGCGGGCCAAGGAGACGCTGGGGGACTTCCGCGACCAGGGCGTCGACGTGAAGGTCATCTCCGGCGACCATCCCGACACCGTCGCCGCCGTCGCCCGGCAGGCCGGCCTGGAGCGTTGGCGTGACGTCATCGACATGACCTCGGTGCCGGCGGACGCCCCGGATTCCACGTTCGACGACGTCGCCGGCCGATACACGGTGTTCTCTCGTGTCACCCCCAAGCAGAAGCGCCAGCTGGTGCAGGCGATGCAGCGAGCCGGGCATCAGGTCGCGATGACCGGCGACGGCGTGAATGACCTGCTCGCCCTGCGCGAGGCCGACTGCTCGATCGCCATCGCCTCCGGGTCGGACGCCGCGCGCCAGATCTCGCAGGTCGTGCTGCTCGACTCCGATTTCACCTACCTGCCGCAGGTGGTGCTGGAGGGCCGCAAGGTCGTCAACAACGTGACCCGCACGGCCGCCGTGTTCTTCATCAAGACGATCTACTCGGTGCTGGTGTCGTTCTTCTGCCTGGCTTTGAACGTCCCGTTCCCGTTCATTCCGATCCAGATCACGCTTGTCGATGCCTGCATCGAGGCGTGGCCGTCGTTCCTGACGATATTCGAATCGGACACGCGACGCATCCGCGGCCGGTTCCTGCCCACTGCGCTCGGCAAGGCGGCGCCGTTCGCGATCGTCGTCACCGGCATGATCATCGCATTCAGCCTCATCGCTCCGTTCGGCGAGACGCAGAACCGCACGGTCATGTTCGCGCTGCTGGTCGCCGCGTCGATGGTCGCCGTGATCAAGAGCTGCGTGCCGTTCACGAAGATCCGCGTGTTCGTCTGCGTGACGATGGTGCTGGGTGCCCCGTTCGCGCTGCTCATCCTGCCGCACCTGTTCGAAGTGGTTGCGATGACCGGCCCGATGTGGGCATGGTTCGCGGTGGCGTTCGTGGTGATGATGGCCGTCACCGCCGCGATCATCGCGGCGCAGCGGGCATGGCTGCGGTCCCGGCGCTGACCGGTGAGCGATTCCCCGTGATACCGGCGTGGATTGGCATCAGATGCGTCTGGACTTTCGGCGGGAGCGGCAGCAGTCGTGTTGTCCACAGGGACGATAGACTGCATGCGGTTTCATTGCTTCTCCGTGAATCCCCGCAGGGGCTGTGTCGCCGAACGGCCGCAGCGGCGGTCTGGCAGCAGCAGCCGAGATCGGCCGGATCCCGTAATAATGCAGCTTGCGCAGCACGTGTGCATAGGCCTCGTCCAGCGTCCTGCGCTGCTCCTCGATGGCGGCGCGCCGGTCCTCAAGCAGCGCGACGATGTCGTCGATATGCTCCGGCTCGTCGGCCTCGAACGCGAAGAACCGCTTGAGGTCCTCGATGGACATGTCGGCGACCTCGCGGATTGTGCATCGTTCCATGCTCGACATCGTAGCCGCGAGGATGACACGCCGGCGCCCTTGCACTCAAGCCAACTTGAAGCGTGACAATGGAGACATCGAACCGATCGACGACACCTGGAGGCACCCATGTTCGAACCCACCGGCACCTACGCGCCCGCCACGACGCGCTACGACGCCATGCTGTACAAGCGCTGCGGCGCCAGCGGCCTGAAGCTCCCGGCCATATCGCTGGGCTTCTGGCACAACTTCGGCGACATCACGCCCTACGACCAGATGAAGGCCCTGGTGCTCACCGCATTCGACCACGGCATCACGCACTTCGACCTAGCCAACAACTACGGCCCCGAACCCGGCGCCGCGGAGAAGAACGCGGGACGGCTGATCCGGCAATACCTCGCCGCCCACCGCGACGAACTGGTCATCAGCACCAAGGCCGGCTACGAGATGTGGTCGGGCCCGTACGGCGATTGGGGCAGCCGCAAATACCTGCTCGCCTCACTCGACCAGAGCCTGGAACGCCTGGGACTCGACTACGTCGACATCTTCTACCATCACCGTCCGGACCCCGAGACCCCTCTGGAGGAAACGATGGGCGCGCTCGCCCAGGCCGTCGCCAGCGGCAAGGCGCTCTATGTGGGCCTGTCGAACTACGACGGGCCACAGCTGGAGCGGGCGGCGACGATCCTCGATGAACTGCACGTGCCGTTCATCATCAACCAGAACAAATACAACATCTTCGACCGCACCGTCGAGCGCAACGGGCTCAAGGACACCGCCAAGCACCTGGGCAAGGGTCTCATCACGTTCTGCCCGCTCGCGCAGGGTCTGCTGACCGACCGGTATCTCAACGGCATCCCCGCGGATTCGCGCGTGGCGCACGATCCGCGCTTCCTGCACGTCGATGACGTGACGCGCGTCCACGGCCAGATCATGGCCCTGAACGAGATCGCCAAGCAGCGCGGGCAGACGCTCGCCGAGATGTCGCTCGCCTGGCTGCTGCACGACGACGCCGTGACCAGCGTGCTCGCCGGCGCATCCAAGCCGCAGCAGATCATCGACAACATCGGGGCGCTGAAGAACACGGACTTCAGCGACGAGGAGCTGAAAGCCATCAATGAGATCTCCATGCAGTGACGAATACCGCTGGAAGTCGCATCCGGAAACGGCTCCCAGCGTACCGGAAGGAAACGTACCGGCATATATTCATGCCAATCACAGCACAGCTTCCAAGATGGTGGAGTGATATGGAGGTTGTCGGCAAGAGCCGGCGAGGTCACTCAAGGTAACCCCACAATTGAAACCCCCTTCTCTCTTCTCCTTCTCACCCGGCCCTTTTGGGCCGGGTTTCCTTTTCTTCGGAGCCTGCGACACCGGAAAGCCGACGACGGCGAATCGTATCGCAATGGTGATGTACAGTAGTGAGTTCGCCACGACCATTACGAGGCGGCTTCATGCCGCCGGGAGGAGACACCGATGCTGCCCGACGGGACACTGCCCGACGATTATGTCGTACTGGATCTGGAAACCACCGGTGTCAGCTGGTATCGGGACACCATCATCGAGTTCGGAGCGGTGAAGGTCGTCGACCGCAAGCCCGTCGACACCTATCAGCAGTTGGTCAATCCGATGCGCAACCTCAATCCGTTCATCACGCAGCTGACCGGCATCACGCCGGACATGCTCGAACCGGCACCGACGCTGGACACCGTGCTGCCCGACTTCCTGCGCTGGTGCGGCGACGACGCGATGATCGGGCACAACATCATGCGGTTCGACATCAAGTTCATCGATCTGGCGGCGCAGCGCATCCTGCACCATGCGGTGCCGAACCGCATCATCGATACGTTGCAGATGAGCCGGAGCATGTACCCGCAGTACAACCGACACCGGCTGGTCGACCTGATCCAGCGTTTCGACATCGCCGACGTCGAGGAGCACCGCGCGCTGTCGGACGCCGAGCAGACGCAGATGTGCTTCGAATACATGCGCGACGAGCAGCGTCGCAGAGACTGCTGAGAGCGGAGCGAGCTGACTGATGGCATTGGGCGTTGGCGCGCGGTCTCTGACGCCGCCCGCCAACGTCCAATGCCATCGGCGCAGTTTTCTGCTTCCGTCAGCGTTGATTCAGGGGGATGTAGGCGCGCTCCACCTCGCCGGTGTACACCTGACGCGGACGACCGATCTTCGTGTTCGGGTCGGCGAGCATCTCGCGGTACTGGGCGATCCATCCGGGGATGCGGCCAAGCGCGAACAGCGTGGTGAACATCGCCGGATCGAAACCGATCGCGCGGTATATCAGGCCGGTGTAGAAGTCGACATTCGGATACAAGTGACGTGACACGAAATACTCGTCGTTGAGCGCGATGTCCTCAAGCTCGACCGCGACGTCGAACAGGGCGCGCTCGTCGGCGGGAAGCTTGCGGGTGTCCTCACGCGCGATGATCTTCTCCAGATACAGGCGCGCGATCGCGGCACGCGGATCATACGACTTGTACACGCGATGCCCCAGGCCTGAGATGCGATGCCCCTCGGCCTTCGCGTCCTCCACGAACTGGCGGACGGACTTGCCGGAGTCGCGGATCGCCTTCAACTGACGCAACACGGCCTCGTTCGCGCCGCCATGCAACGGCCCGGACAGCGCGTTGATGCCGGCGGAGATCGCCGCATACAGGTTCGCGTGGGCGGAGCCGGCGATGCGGACCACCGACGTGGAGCAATTCTGCTCATGGTCGGCATGGATGATGAGCAGACGGCCGAGCGCGTGCACGTACAGCGGGTCGGAATCGAACCGCTCGTATGGCACGGCGAAGCACATGCGCAGGAAATCGTCGACGTAGCCGCGGGCGAGGTCCGGGTAGAGCATCGGCTCATCGCGGCGGCGCCGGAAAATGTAGCTGACCACCGTGCGCGCCTTCGCCATGATGATCTTCGCGGCCTCATCCAGCTGGTCGGAGTCGGTGATGTCGGTGGTGTCGGGGTAGAACGCCGCAAGCGCGTTCACCGCCGCAGCGAGCACGCTCATCGGATGGGCGGCACGGGGGAACGAGCCCATGAACGTGCGGAAATCCTCGCCCACCATGGTCTTGTGGTTGATGTCGCTGCAAAACCGGTCGTATTCCGCCTGCGTCGGCAGGTCGCCGTGTCGCAGCAGCCACGCGACCTCAAGGAAATCGGAATGCTCGCACAGCTGTTCGATGGGGTAGCCCCGGTAGCGCAGGATCGACCGATTGCCGTCTATGAACGTGATCTTCGATTCGCACTGCGCCGTGGTCAGGAAGCCGGGATCAAGCGTGACCCAGCCGTCGTTGCGCAGCTTGGAGACCACGATGCCATCCGGGCCGGCCGAAGCCTTGACGACCGGCAGCGTGTACTGATTCGAATCCACATGAAGTTCAGCTGTCGCCATGCACGCTCCTTAATCCCTTGATTGAGTCGTTCGAATTGTCAAGTCGTCGAAATTATCGAATTCGTCGTCCCGGTGCCTTGTATTGGACACACTATATTGCGTGCATGTTTCCACCAAAAACGCCGCTCCAGCACGTGGACATCATCACATGCCAAAGCGGCGACGGCATCGCCCGATACAGGCCGTGGACGATGGACGACCGGTTGCCGGTCAGTCGCGGGTGGTCAGGATGACCGGACCGTTCTCGGTGATGGCGATCGTGTGCTCGCTGTGGGCGCCACGCGACCCGTCCTCGGAACGCAGCGTCCAGCCGTCCTTGGGGTCCTGGTAGATCTCGTCGGTGGTCTTGAGGAACCACGGTTCGATGGCGATGACCAGACCCGGGCGCAGGCGGTAGCCGTGGCCGGCCTTGCCGTCGTTGGCGACGTGCGGGTCGCCGTGCATGATGTGGCCGACGCCATGGCCGCCGAATTCCAAGTTGATCGGGTAGCCGTACGAACGGGCGATGTCGCCGATGGTGGAGGACACGTCGCCCAGACGGTTGCCCGGACGGGCCGCGTCAATGCCGGCGGCGAGCGCCTCCTCGGTGCACTTGATGAGCTTGAGGTCGCTCGGGTCGGGGTCGTTGCCGACCACGAAGCTGATGGCGGAGTCGCCGACCCAGCCGTTGACGCTGATGGCCAGATCAAGGCTGACGAGGTCCCCGTCCTTGAGGTTGTAGTCGAACGGGATGCCATGCAGCACTGCGTCGTTGACCGACGTGCAGATGTAGTGTGCGAACGGGCCGGTGCCGAAGTCCGGCGCATAATCCACGTAGCACGATTCGGCGCCCTTGCGGTCGACGATCTTCTTGTGCACGTACTCGTCGATCTCCAGCAGGTTGGTGCCGACCTTCGTCATGGCCTTGAGTTCCTTGAGAATCTCGCCGACGAAACGACCGGCCGGCTTCATCTCCTCGATTTCCTTAGCGGTTTTCAGTTCGATCATGCAACCCAGCCTACTGTGCGGGGGTTACTTACGCCTCGGACGGCCGAACTTGAACGCGCGGACCATCGAGGAAACACCCATGACGATCAGCGCACATCCGCAGAAAATCACCAGGAACAGCATCGACGAGACCGGCGAGACCAGTACGACGAGACCGGCGATAATCGAGATGATCGCGTACAGCACCGCCCAGCCGGAGCTCGGCAGGCGCCATGATTCGGCGAGCGCCATCACGCCTTCCATCATCCAGCCGAGGCCAACCACCATCGTGATGAACACTGCGAGCGCCTGTCCGGACAGGGCCGCGTTCTTCAGCATGAGTACGCCGCCGACCGACAGCATTATGCCGATGAGGATGTCCAGGATGCGCCATCCGGCCGGCAGTCCCAATGTGACGATGGCGCTGACGATGCGGATCACGCCGGAGACCACGAAGTAGATGCCGAGTGCGACGGCCGCGACGCCGAGCGTCTTGCCGGGCCAGATCAGCAGCGCGACGCCGAGCACGATCGCCGCGACGCCGATGATGCCGTACAGGCCGCGGATCGCGTTCTTCGCCTTCTGCGGCAGCATCTCCTCGATCAGCCGGAACGGGCTGAAGTCCTCCCAGCCGCCCTGCCCTTGCTGCTGGCCGGGCTGCTGTTGGCCGAACGGCGGCTGGTAGGCGTAGGGCTGGCCGTACGGGCGGCCTGGCTGGTCGGATGCGGTGCCTGGCTGCGTCTGGTATTGGCCGGATGCGGTGCCGTCCTGCGGCGCTCCCCCGTACGGGTATTGCTGGCCCGCAGGCTGGCCTTGAGGCGCGTAGGCTCCGTATTCCGGCTCTCCGGCACGGCCGGCCTGTTCGTTCCCGCCGGGCTGTCCGCCGTCACCGCGCCCGCTGTCGCCATGTCCGTCGCTGTGCGGGAAAGGCCCGCCATCGTATGTGCTCATCATGACTCCTTCACCATTCATGCGGCCTGCCGTCAACCGTGTGCGGGCATCCGAAGCGGGCCACTTCGATATCGTCACCGTCACCACCATATTCTAGACAAGTTGTCTAATTCATGCCATCAACACAATCCGTCGTTCCGTCCAATACCTTGCGTGTCGTTCGCTATGGGAAAAAACGGGCCGCGGAAGGTCAGAAGGAACGTCACCGAACCCGGATAGTATGAGACCATGACCACAGATTTGACGTCCGGCCTCGATACGGCCGCTTTTTCCTCTGTTATCAAACCATCCGACGATCTGTTCCGTTTCGTCAACGGCCCTTGGATCGACACGTACCGACTGCCTGACGACAAGGCGCGCTACGGTTCCTTTGACAAGCTCGCGGAAGACGCCGAGAGCCAGATCCGCGACATCCTGGAGGACGAGGACTGCCCCGCAGCCAAGTCGCAGGCGCTGTACCGCTCGTTCATGGACACCGACGCCATCGAGGCGGCCGGTGCCACGCCGATCAGGCCCGCCCTCGACGCCATCGACCACGCCGCCGACAAGGCGGCGCTGACCCGCACCATCGGAGCCCTCAAGCCCATCGACATGGGGCCGGACGTCTTCGACATCGCCGTATTCGGCGACCCCAAGAACCCCGACACGAACGTCGTGCACCTCGAACAGTCCGGCATCGGCCTGCCCGACGAAGCCTACTACCGCGAGGACCACTACGCCCCGATCCGCGAAGCCTACGTCGACATGGTCGCCAAGCAGCTGCGTCTGGCCGGCTACGGCGATGAGGAGACCACCCGCGCACAGGCGGACCGCTTCCTCGATGTCGAGACCCGCATCGCCGCGAACCACTGGGACAACGTCGCCACGCGCGACTCGCAGAAGACCTACAACCCGACCGATTTCGTCACGCTGAGCGACGAATTGGCCCACTTCAACATCGCGGCGTGGGCCGACGCCTGGCAGGGCGCCTACGACGCCACGCCGGCGGCGAAGACCCAGCCGGTGGACCTGACGGCCGCGCTGCAGCACACCATCGTCCACGAGCCCAGCTTCCTCAAGGGCTTCGACGCCTTCTGGAACAACGCTGACCTTGACGACCTCAAGCTGTGGGCCCGCGTGCACGTCATCATCGGCACCGCGAGCCTGCTCAGCCACGACTACGACGTCGCCAACTTCGACTTCTACGGCAAAGTGCTGTCCGGCACCACCCAGCAGCGCGACCGCTGGCGTCGCGGTGTCTCCCTGGTCAACGGCGTTTGCGGCGAGGACGTCGGCCGCGAATACGTCAAGCGTCACTTCCCCGAAAGCTCCAAGCAGCGTATGGGGCAGCTGGTCGACAACCTGATCGACGCCTACCGCGTGTCGATCACCAACAGCGACTGGCTCGGCGAGGAGACCAAGGCCAAGGCGCTGGAGAAGCTGTCGAAGTTCACGCCGATGATCGGCTACACCGAGCGTTGGCGCGACTACACCGCGTTCGACGTGCATGCCGACGCCGGCCTGGTGGCGAACATGCAGGCCGCGGCGCTCTACGAGTGGGGCTTCCAGCTGTCCAAGGCCGGCAAGCCGGTCGACAAGGGCGAGTGGCTGATGAACCCGCAGACCGTGAACGCCTACTACGAGCCGAGCATGAACGTCATCGTGTTCCCGGCGGCCATTCTGCAGCCTCCTTTCTTCAACCCGGATGCCGAGGACGCCGCGAACTACGGCGGCATCGGCGCGGTGATCGGTCACGAGATCGGCCACGGCTTCGACGACCAGGGCGCACAGTACGACGGTGACGGCGTGCTCAACGACTGGTGGACGGCCGACGACAAGGCCAACTTCGAGAAGCGCACGAAGGCGCTCATCGAGCAGTACAACGCCTTCGTGCCTACGCAGCTGGACGAGAAGTACGCCGACGAGCCGGACAAGGCGCCGCACGTCAACGGAGCGCTGACCATCGGCGAGAACATCGGCGACCTCGGCGGCGTGAACATCGCGCTGAAGGCCTACGCGTTCGCGCTCGACGAGGCCGCGGGACGCGACAAGGACGGCTCCGCGAAGGCTATCGAGGAGTCGCTGTCCGCGGCCCCGGTGATGGACGGATGGACCGGCCTGCAGCGTTTCTTCCTGAGCTACGCCTCGATCTGGCGCTCGAAGAACCGTGACGAGCTCGCCGAGAAATACCTGCAGATCGACCCGCACTCCCCCGCCGAATGCCGCACGAACGGCATCGTGCGCAACGTGGACCTGTTCTACCGTGCGTTTGATGTGACGCCCGACAGCGCCATGTGGCTCGACCCCGATAAGCGCGTACGCATCTGGTAATCCGTTGCCGGCAGGCA
>OAWA01001224.1_pt1 | contig 12786 bp, 10 predicted proteins | sample 1516971 | NCBI WGS metagenome assembly OAWA01 (sample SAMEA2580097, study PRJEB22360) | human gut metagenome | biome: human gut; feature: human-associated habitat; material: faeces | place: Denmark | collected 2008/2010
GGGCAGGAATGGATGCGTTATACCCCCTTCCCGGGAGGGCCCAGCTGTCCCAGACGGTACCAGTCGTCATTCATGTGAACCTGCTGTTCCTTTCCTCCGGGTCCTTCCAGACAAATCCAGCCATCCCTGTCATCTGTTTTTTCAGCAAATATACAGACGGACTCATATTCCCCGTTGTCAAATTCCAACATCCACATCACCTCCTTTTATCCTGTCTGTGTCTATTTTTCCTATATGGAACCCGTTCCATATCCACACTATAGTACTATTAGATTGATATGTCAATATGCTTTTGTAAAAAAGCGCAAAAATAGTGCACATTATACAACTTTTCGCCTCGTATATTGTGCACTATTTTCATTCTATTTCCAGTTTTTGTATCTATCGTATTCAGCCCTTCTCCGTGTTCCACATGGAACACATTATATCGTTCCACCTTTTTGTATGGAAACAGGCAGAATTTGTTCCATCTTTACCTTCTTACCATCTAACAGGTCCATCATGGTATCCACACAGGCTGTTGCCAGTCCCGGTATATCCTGCGCTATGCTGGTAAGCTTGGGTGTAAACAGCCGGGTCATATCAACTGCGTCATAGCCAACAATATGGAGTTCCTCCGGAACCTTCACACCTCTTTGGTTTGCTATGTTAAGGCAGTAAAGGGCTCCTATATCCGTAGTGAACACCCCGTCAATATCCCGGTAAATATCCATGTACTGTTCCATGATACGGCAATAGTAATCATATTCCATCATATTCCACGCCATTTCAATGGTTTTGACAGATGCCCCATTTTCCTCCATAACCCGATTAAATTCCTGGTGCCTGTCATTGGAGGGCGTATGGACGCGGAAGGAACCGCCAAAGTTCAGCACATTCCTGCAGCCTGCATCCAATAGAAGCCGGGCCGCCATCCTGCCTCCTGCCTTGTGATCTGAATGTATTATGGGAATGTCCGGTCCCAGGTTCCGGTCCATGGCGACCACCGGCTTATTCAGGTTCAGGTACGCGTAATCCTGGAGGGAATGGGCACCGGTGATGATGCCGTCCATTACGTTCTGGCGCAGCATGTCAATAAAGTCCTGCTCACGGTTGCTTATCTCAATGGTATTGCAGATCATGGCCTTATAACCGTTCTTATAGAGCTGGATCTCCATGTGCTTCAGCAGCTTGCTGAAAAATGGATTTTCCATATCAGGCACCACAATTCCAATGATTCCTGTCCTGTTCCGGAACAGGTTCCTGGCCAGCTCATTTGGCTGATAGTCCAGTTCCGCAGCCATTGCAAGGATTTTTGCCTTTGTATCCTCCGCCACATAGCCAGTTCCGTTAAGCGCGCGGGAAACAGTCCCCACCCCTACACCTGCTTTTTTTGCCACATCCCTGATACTTGCCATTTGCCCAGACAACCTCCATCGCATAAAACTTCATTACATTGCACTAATTACATAGTACTAATATCTTAGCAGGAGGAAGGTAAAAACGCAAGCGGGTCCCGGAAAGGTTTCGGCAGGTTCTGGCGGGCATCTGTTTTAATATTTCGTCAATATTCACAATTTTTTCTGACTAATTCAGTCAAACACGATATTCTTTCAAAAGAATATTGATTTATATATTATATATGATAGACTAAATACCGTTATAAGACAAATATTTAACAGCTGATATTATCAGGTGATTTTGTTACAATTTTATATTTCACAGACTTGGAACGAGAGTTTGGCAGCCTTTTACAAAGAGCTGCGGCTCTCGTTTTTTTATTTGTGCAGACATCAGAGCATTAAATCTCCAGGAGTTTGGCAACCTTTCACAAAGTGTTGAAGCTTTCATGAAAGCGTTTTTAAATATCAAAGAAAATCAGGAGGGAAAACAACAATGTCACAAAAGAACACAGCAACCAGCACTTCAAAATTCCAGCTTGACGGCAGGCCCAGTATGAAGGAAGCAGTGCCTTTAGGCCTGCAGCATGTACTGGCCATGTTTGTAGGGAACATCGTTCCTATGATTTTAGTCGCGTCAGTAGCCAACCTGTCTGTTCAGGACGCCAACATGCTGCTCCAGTGCTGCATGCTGGGAGCTGCCATCTCAACCGCAATCCAGCTCTATCCCATACGAATCGGAAGCATACAGATTGGCTCCGGCCTTCCCTGCATGATGGGACTTACATACGTATTCCTGCCGGCCTGTCTTTCCATTGCCGGCAGCAAAGGAATTCCCTATATCTTCGGCGCCCAGATTGCGGCGGGTGTCATTGCCATCAGCTACGGAACACTCCTTAAGAAAATGTCATCCTTCTTCCCTCCTGTGGTAACGGGGACCATTGTCATGACTGTGGGCGTTTCCATCTTTAATCTTGCCATCGGCAATATTGCGGGCGGTACATCATCACCTGATTTCGGTGCCCCCATCAACTGGGCAGTGGGCGTATTCGTGGTGCTGGTCGTACTGGGATTCAATGTGTTCGGCAAAGGCCTTCCCAAGGTTGCAGCCATCCTTATCGGTATGACGGCAGGCTACATTTTATCGGTCATTCTGGGGCTGGTAAGTTTCTCAGGCATTGGAGAGGCTGCCTGGTTTGCTGTTCCAAAGCCTTTTGCATTTGGCGTAAAATTTGATTTAGGATATATTCTGATGTTTGTACTGCTTTACTTCATTGTTGCCGTACAGATGATAGGCGATTTCAACGTATCATGCATGGGCGGACTGGACCGCGAGCCCACCCCGGATGAAATCGGAGGAGGAGCCACCGCAAACGGAATCACTTCCATTATATCAGCCGTACTTAACAGCTTCCCCACCGCCACCTACAGCCAGAACTCCGGTATCGTGGCTCTGACCAAAGTGTGCTCCCGTTTTGTAATTCTGGTTGGCTGCGGAATCCTTTTCCTGGCCGGTCTCTGTCCCAAGGTAGGAGCCGTGCTGTCCACCATCCCCAACTGTGTGATTGGCGGCGGTACCGTGGTTGTATTTGCAATGATTGCCACCTCAGGCATGAAGCTTCTTGCCAAGGCCGGATACTCCAACCGGAACTGCCTGATTATAGGCGTATCCCTGGCATTCGGCCTGGGCACCCAGTTCTGCAAAGGCGCCAGCGCCCAGTTCCCTGCCGGAATCGCTGCAATGCTGGAGGAGAACAGCGTTATTCTCACATCTTTGCTTGCGATTATTCTCAATCTGGTGTTTCCAAAGGATCCGGTTGTGGCGGCAGAGAAGGAGGGCAAGGCGCAATAATTGTTTTTATATAGAAAATAGCACTGGAAAACTCCCAGTGCTATTTTTATATAACTGTTATTCCCTTTTCTGGTGGTTCTCATATTGCTCTGTGTCCAACATACATCTGCCTAATTCTCCATCACCTCCTGATACGTGGCATGGTTCTCCATCGCCTCAGTCATGGCCGCCATCCGGGATAAATCCCCCATTAGAATCACACCGCTCATCCGGTTATTCAGGAAATAGTATTTCCGGTACTGTTCCTTACCCATATCCCTGAATTCCACTGTCTTATAATAGAGGTTCGGGTTTCTTCCGTTGTCGCCCGCGGCAAACAGGGCGGTATTCATGCCGTGGAAGGTCAGGGCCGCAGGTACAGGCGTGTATTCCAGACTGTCCCCGGCCGCGTTGGCACCCGCAGTCTTGCCCTGTTCCACCGCTTCGGGCCAGATGCCGTAATTCCCATCATGGTACTGTGCACAGTCGCCGCAGGCATAGATGCCGGAAACCGAGGTCTCCATGCGCTCGTTGACAACTACTCCCTTCTTTGTCTCCAATCCCATCTTCTTTGCCAGCTCTATGTTGGCGCGGATGCCTGCGGACACAATCACCATCCCGGCTGCCACCACTTCCCCTGTTTTCAGACGGACACCGCTCACATGGCCGTCTCCCTCGATGGCTTCCACATTGACGCCGGTGCGGATCACCACCCCGGCTTTGGATGCTATTATCTTCAACTGCTCCCCGGAGCTCTCATCCATCTGACGTCCCATCAGGGATGGAGCCATTTCAAGCACCGTCACCTCAAGGCCTGCCTTCTTAAGCTCCCATGCTGCTTCCAGTCCCAGAACACCGCCTCCGATGACCACGGCCTTCTCCGTGCTCTTCATCAGAGCCTCCACCCTTCTGACATCAGAAAGCCGTCTGATTGCCGCCACCTCCGGTAATCCGCTTCCTTCCATCGGCGGAATAAAGCATTCACTTCCCAGCGCGTATATCAGCTTCGTGAAACGCAGCTTTGTTCCGTCGTCAAGAAGCGCTTGCCTGGCATCCGTATCCACGCTCTCCACCCGTTTTCCCAGCATCTGGCGCACCTGATTTTCCTCATACCATGGGGCATCCACCATAGCTATCTGCTCCGGCTCCAGGCCTGCGACCAGGGATTTGGTCAGCATGGGACGGTTGTAGGACGGATAGGGCTCCTCGGATACCATAGTAATCCGTCCTGTGGCATCCCTCTCCCGGATGGCCTTGGCGGCATTAAATCCGGCTGCGCCGTTATACGGATGCAGAATCAGATAGTCGTTTGCCGTGTTATTGGTAAAATCATTTGCCGCATCCTCCACCGGCACAAAGTTCTCCCGGCCCACGCCGCAGACAGGACAAATCTCGATGGAGGAATCAAAAATCTCCCCGCAAACCAGGCATTTAACCAGCCTCCTGCCGCCCTTTGCCGCCGCTGTCCCCGGCTTCTTGGACTGCACCAGACACCCGAACTGATATCCGAACTCATAGGCACCCACCAAATCTGCATCCGAGGGTTTAAACCTCACCTTAAATCCGTCTACCACCTTCATTTTCAACTGTTTCAGGCGCTCCGTGATATGGGGTACGCCCTCGCCGCTCCAGCCGTAGCTGCCGAACGCTCCCGCATATTTTCCGCCGTGGGTCACGCTGAACATGCCCAGCGTCAAATCCCATATAGGACGCAGCGCCTCGGCAATGATGGTGGGCGTGCCAAACAGCATTCCGTCTGCAAACTGCAACTCCTCCTGCACTTTCGCCGCGTCGGCCGTCACCATATCGTAGCTGCGCACGTCAATATCACCGCTGTCGGCAATTCCCTGTGCAATCTTCTCCGCCAGCATTCCCGTATACCCGTAGGCGCTTACGTAGGGGATGATAACGGTCTTCTTCCTGTTCGGATTCACCACTGTGGACCATTCCCGGTAAAGGGCCATCACCTGCTTAATTCTGTCCCCCACCAGCACCGGGCCGTGGCCCGTGCACACCATGCTGATATCCAGGGATTCCACCCGGTCCAGGGCCTTCAGCATAAAGGGTTTATACGGCCCGATAATACAGTCAAAATAGTAGCGCAGCGCCTTTAAATAATCGTCCTCATTCTGAATCTTATCCGACACCACTTCTTTCAGGCAGTAGTGGGAGCCGAAGGAATCACAGGTCACCAGAATCTGCTCCTCCTCGATAAATGTGTACATGGTATCCGGCCAGTGCAGATTGGGAACCAGCATAAAATGCAGTGTCCGCTTGCCAATGGTCATCCGCTGGTCGTCCTTTACCGCAATGCTGACAAAGTCCCGGTTCACGATTTCTTTTAAGAAACTAATGGCACAGGGAGTGGCCAGTATCTTCATCTGGGGACTGTAATCCAGCAGCCGCTCCACACTCCCCGCATGGTCCGGCTCCGTGTGGCTGGTCACCAGATAATCAATCTTCGTGACATCTATGACCTCTTTTAATTTTTCCAGATAATCGTCAAAAAACCTGGCCTTTGCCGTCTCAAACAACACCACCTTATCCCCTGTTTTCATCACATAGGAATTATAGGTGGTGCCAAACTCCGTATACATCACAATATCAAACACACGCAGCTTGTCGTCAATAATACCCGTCCAGCAGAACCCGTCTCTCAATTTAATCGCTTCCATGGTCAGCACCTCTCCTTTACATACATTTATTATAGGGCATATGTTATTTTATGATTCCACTTTAACGCAAATCCCACCCTGTGTCTATTGCATTTGCCACATATTGGCAGTCCGTTGTCAATCTTAGCCCTATTTGTGCACTTATGACTAACTGCAATAAGGGGCCGCCAAAAAGAACAATACGAAAAATATGTGTAATATCATCGGAAAAGGAAATCTCCGGAAAAACCATAAACATGATTTTTCCGGAGGCCGATTTTTAGAGAGAAAAAACAGGGAATCGTTGGGAAAAGGGTGAGTAATTATGAGATATTAGATTATACTGGCTTTTTATTATATTACAAACTGCTCTATGTAACGTTTTGAAAGCTTTAAGCTGTCCAGAATCCTTTCCCGGTCCGACTCAAATGCCCGGTCCTCAACTTCCACACAGGTAAACCCATCATAACCAATATCTGTCAGCGCAGACACATAACGTCCCCAGTCCACATCTCCCAGTCCCGGAAGCTTGGGCTCCATATATTCCAGCGGATATGCCATAATTCCCACATCCTTAAGCTTCTGGGGATAAACCTTAATATCCTTATAGTGTACATGGAATATCCTCTCTCTGAATTCATAGATAGGCTGAATATAATCCATCATCTGCCACACAAAATGGCTGGGATCGTAATTGATGCCAAAGTTTTTGCTGGGTATTATATCAAACATTTTTCGCCAAAGGGCGGGTGATGTAAACAGGTTATGCCCCCCTGGCCACTGTTCTCTTCCAAACAGCATCGGGCAGTTTTCAATTGCGATTCTGACACCGTGCTCCTCAGCATATTGGATAATTGGAGGCCATATCCGGCCAAATGCCTCAAGATTTTCTTCCACGCTCTTAGTCTGATCCCTGCCCACAAAGGTGGTGACCATTCCAATGCCCAGCTTTTCTGAAAATGCAATTACCTTTTTAAGGTGCCGTATGGCATCCTCCCGTTTCTGAAAATCACCGTCCATGGTATTGGGATAATATGCCAGGGCGCTGATCTCAACTCCTGTCTTTTTACATGTCTCATGAATATGCGCCACGTACCCACGGCTGTCATTATCCACGTCAATATGGCTTACACCCGCATAGCGGCGTTCCGCTTTCCCTTGGGGCCAGCAAGCGGCTTCCACGCACTCATACCCCAGTCCGGCAGCCGTATCCATCATTTCCTCAAAAGTCCATCCATCCAGGATGGCACTTACAAACCCTAACTTCATTTCATTCTCCTTAGCCTATTTTAATTGTTTTTCCTGTTTTGGCAGATTCTATACTTGCAAAAACTGCTTCCATAGCGCTGAGTACGCTTTTTCCACTGAGCTGTGCTTCCTTTCCGTGAACAATACAGTCCATAAAGGCATCTATTACACCTGATTTTGTCTGCTTGTCATTGGTCTGAATCTGATCTACATTGTACAGGATAGCCTCATTGTCCGGCTTTATAATCTTGATGCAGTATTCCGGGTCTTCATAGATACGCATAATCCCCTTGGACCCGTACAATATGGTGGAGTTGTCTTCCTGACCATAGTAAGTCCAGCTGGCTGTCATAGTTCCCACTGCGCCTGATTCCATCTTATAGATACAGATGGCATTGTCATCCACCCCGATCAGGTTTCCGCTCCCATCTTTTTTATCCAGGGTGGTAATCACAGCTGTAGTCTCTGCTACGTATTCTCCCATCAGGTACTGGATCAGATCTGTCTTATGGATTCCCAAATCTGCCATAGCTCCCATGGCAGCCTTTTTTTTGTCAAAAAACCAGGTATTACTGCCGGGATCAATGCTCCAGCTTTCCGGCCCTCCATGTCCAAAGGTAGTCTTAAAGGTTATAACCTTTCCAATATCCCCGCGCTCAATCAGCTTCCTGGCAAGCGCATGGCCTTTGGCTAGTCTCTGATTCTGCCCAATCATAAGGCATTGTCCTGTTTTCTCAGCAGCTTCTGCCATCTGGCGGCACTCCTCAAGGGTTACTGCCATTGGTTTTTCGCAAAGTACATCCTTCCCCGCCTTCAGTGCCGCAATGGATATCTTTGCGTGAAACTCATTGGGAACACATATGGAGACAGCGTCAATTTTTTCATCCTCCAGCAGTTCTTCATATGTCTCATAAACTCGGCCTCCGTATGTACCGGCGAGTTCTCTGGCCCTCTCCGGGTTCAGGTCATAAAACGCATCCAGTCTTGCGTCCCGGTGGTCTGCGTATTCCGGAATATGCCTTACCTGAGCAATCCTTCCGCATCCAATGATTCCTATACTTTTCATCATGAACCTCCCTAATTCTTTGTGAGCATATGGACTCTGATGGCGCTGATTCCCAGAGATATGATAATCAGGGCGCCGGAAGCAATCTCCTGAAGATAAGAGTTGACTCCCAGTATATTCAGCACGTTGGAGATAAGTCCCATAAGCAGTACGCCGAAAAATGTTCCAACAATATTTCCCTTTCCACCGTTAATAGGTGCCCCGCCAATTACCACCGCTCCCATGGCCTGAAGTTCATATCCCGCTCCTGTGGAAGGCAGGGCTGAGCCTACCCTGGACAGCAAGAGAACAGCAGCCAGGCCTACAAAAAAGCCATTCAGGGCAAAGAATATAAGCTTATTCCTGGTCACTTTGATACCTGACAGGAATGCCGCTTTCTCATTAGAACCAATGGCAAAGATACGCCGTCCTATCTGCGTATACCGCAGTATAATGCCAACCACCACACACCCCATCAGGCTGATAATAAAAATCAGAGGAATTGCCCCAAACAGGCGGAACCGGTTCATTGTATCAAATTTTCCGTACACGGTCTGAATGACTCCTTTTGTCAGATAGAGGGCCGCTCCTGTATATACGCTGGTGGTTGCCAGCGAAATTATAAAGGAAGGCGCTTTAAAAAGAATCGCAAGTACCCCGTTAAAAAACGTACAGAACATGGCTGTGAGGATGCCCGCCGCCGCTGCTGCGGGAATGGGGATCCCCGCGTTCATCATCATGGCCATGAGACAGGAGCTTAGTCCAATGACCGCTCCAACCGATATATCAAAATTCCCTGATATAATCAGGATAGTAGCGCCCGCAGCCACCAGGCCCAGAACTGCAATCTGCTCAAAAATATTCATCACATTGTTAAGCATAAGAAATCTGGGATTTTTCAGCGCCGTAAGCACGGATATCAGTAAAATAATCAACAGAAGTATGAGCCACTGCTGACTTAAAATTTTGTATTTCAGATTATTTCTGTCATTCATCTGTCCTTCACTCCTTCACTCCAATATACTCTTTTATCAGCCTATCTTCTGTGGCATCTGCCGAATCCAGGATACGCACCAGCCGCCCTTCCCTCATGACCCCAATCCGGTCACTCATGGAAATAAGCTCGGGCATGTTGGAGGATACCATAATTACAATCTTCTGTTCCTTTGCCAGTTTTTCAATCAGCTTATAGATTTCCTCTCTAGCCCCCACATCCACGCCCTTGGTGGGCTCGTCAAAAATATATACATCCCCGTCCTCCAGAAGCCATCGGGAAATAACCACCTTCTGCTGGTTGCCGCCGCTCAGATTTCCTACCTCCTGCTCCTGGCTGAATACCTTTATCTTAAGCTGCTGTATGCTTTTTTCCACAATTCCTTTTTCCTTTCTCAGATTCAGAAAAAAAGAATTGTCGTTTTTTGATATAGTAAGATTTTCCCTGGCCGAACGTATCAGAAAAAGGCCTTCACCCTTTCTATCCTCAGAAACAAGGAATACACCTCTTTTTACAGCGGATTTTGGAGTCGTGGGAGTGATATCCTTTCCATCCAGGGTCAGGGTTCCTGAATCCCTTTTATCGGCTCCGTATATCATACGTACCAGCTCCGTCCTTCCCGCGCCCACCAGACCGCCCAGGCCAAACACCTCCCCCCTGGACACTGAAAAGCTCACATCCCGGACAATACCGTTGCCGGAATAATGCACTGCCTCAAGGGCCCTGTCACCGGATGAAAAACTTCCTTTCTGATAGAAGTTGGATGCATCCCTTCCCACCATGGCCTTAATCAGCTCATCCTGATTTGTCTCTTTCAGTATAAGCCTTTTTACCATTACACCATCCTTCAGGACATAAGCCATATCTCCCAGACGGAACATCTCCTCTAAATAATGGGAGATATAGATGATGCCCAGTCCTTTTTTCCTCAGCTGTTCCACCAGATTCATAAGAGATGCGGTCTCCTCCTCTCCCAGAGAAGCCGTTGGCTCATCCATGATCAGAATCCGTGCTTCCTGATGCAGGGCTTTTGCAATCTGAAGATTCTGTTTCTGTCCCGGTGAAAGCTCTTCCACAAGCATGGAAGGCTTCATATCCATGCTGAGGCTCTGAAGCAGCTTCCTTGTCCTCTCTTCCTGCTCCCTGCTGTTCACAAAAGCTCTGCCCCTCAGCCTTTCATTTCCCAAAAATATGTTGTCGGATACTGTAAGGGAGCTCACAAGGTCGGCATCCTGGTAAATGGTAGCGATTCCCAGATGCATGGCCTGACCGGGAGTCATCCGTTCATATGTGGTTCCAAATATAGTGATTTTTCCTTTGTCCGGTTTTTCCGCGCCGGAAAGTATCTTGATCAAAGTGGATTTGCCGGCCCCGTTTTCACCTGCCAGGCAAATAATCTGCCCCGCCTCCAGCTCCAGGCTCACATCCTTCAGTACCTGTATGCCGGAAAAGGATTTGCAGATTCCGTCTATGGATAAAATATTTCCCAATTCCTTTCCCTCCCTTTATCTATAAATGGGGATTCATATGAACCCCCACTTAAATGTTTCTTATTGCATTAACTCTGGAAAATACTCTTTTGTCAAATCCCAGTAACATTCATCCACTTCCCATGGCACTACCTTGGTCTTGTCATCAATATTACTCTGGTCCACAGGCATAATGGGAAGTTCAACCTGCTGCTGAACTGCTGTGCTGGCTCCGGTTGCGTACTGATTCAGTACCTGATAAGAAACAAGTCCCTCCCAACCAGGAGATGATGAGATGGTATAATCCAGCTTGCCGTTCTTAATAAGGGGAAGGCCCGCGGGAGAACCGTTCTGTGAAACCACCTTATACTGGTCTGACACTCCCTGAGAATCCAGCATTTGGATAATACCGGCTGCCATGTCCTCCATCATAACAAAAATAACCGAAAAGTCTTTGCCGGAAGCAATCGCATCCTGTGCCACCGTGATAGCTTTGCTGGGATTATATTCCCCTTCCTGAATATCAATGATCTTATTTTTACCCAGTTCATCCACCTTTGCCTGCATAGCTTCATTTATCCTCTGACAGGGCACTGACTCAAAGTTTCCCGTGATTACAAAGATATTTTCACCTGGGCAGTTATCCGCAAACCACTGTCCGTAATTGTTGCCCATCTCTGTCCAGTCAAAGTCAATAGCTGCAACAATGTCGTTCCCATTGTTATCCAGAGCTGTCCCCACACTGTCCGTTGACACCAGCGGTATACCTGCCTTTGCGCATTTTTCTGCTGCGATTTTAGCTCCGCTTTCATTAAAAGAAAAGATACACAACCCGTCAACGCCCTGGTTTATCATGGAATCAATATTGGAGACTTCTTTGCTGACATCGTAGTCTGAATTTAAAATAACTACCTTGTTGCCATCCTTCTCCGCTCCCATCTGAAATCCTTCCACATTGCGCTGATACCATGTGTCAGGCCCCGGCGTAATATAACCATAAACCTTCCCCCCCGCACTTTCCGCGCTGGACTCCTCTGCTTCTTTGGGACTGGCCTGCTCTGCCTGAGACGTTTCTTCCTTTGCCGCGGTCTGTGCTGGGGTTGTTGTCTCTGTCTGGGATGAACCAGAACAAGCAGTCATCAGAGTCATTCCCGAAACCACCATTAATGCTAACAGTCCTTTTTTCATTTGACACCCTCCTTAGTTAAATGTTTTTGATTTATAATTATATATTTATAAATTCTCCTTCAGAAACTTCAGCCCCTCTAAGGCCAGCACATCCTGGCTGGCAGCCAGGGGTCTCCACAGAGAAACCGCTTTGGCAATCTCTGTTATATCTGTGGTAAAAGATTCAATCACCACCGCGCCGTCGTAACCAACATCCCTCAGCGCCTTGCTGATTTCATCCCAGTCAATATGGTCCTGTCCCGGAGTTCCCCGGTCATTGGAACATGCATGAAAGTCAAACAGCCTGCTGCCCGCCCTGCGGATCGCCTGCCCCAGGCTTTTCTCCTCAATGTTCATATGAAATGTGTCCAACAACAAACCTACATTATCACATCCAATCTCATCCAGAAGTTCCACCCCCTGGTCAACTGTGTTCAGAAAATCCGTCTCAAAACGGTTCAGGGGTTCAAGGGCCAGCCTGATTCCTTTTGTGGCGGCATAGCCCGCAAGATCCCTGAGATTATCTACTGCATAGGATCTCTGCCGTTTCCGTTCTTCCTCTGAAGCCATCCTTGCCTTACCGGTTGCCGCATACATAGGTCCCGCCACATAGGGTGAGCCGAAAACCGATGCCATATCAATCAGCGTCCTGATATACTCCATCCCCTTGTCCCTGTAACGGGAATCATCTGAGCTGATATCCCGCTCCGGGCCAAAGGCTCCGCATATGTTAATCTGTATACCTGCCATATCAGCTTCTTGCTTCACATAGGCCGGGTCAAATGACGAGGGATCCTCCACACCTATCTCATAGATGTCAAATCCCAGCTCCTTGGCATGCTTTAATTGTTCTGTGGTATGATTTGAAAACGGGGATACCCAGACATAGGAACTTACACCAAACTTCATTTTTCCTCCTTTTCATGTATTTTACATTTTTATGTAAAATTATTTCATTTTCTTCTAGTTTTTATGGCTTTTTCATTTAATACTATATCT
>OAWA01001240.1_pt1 | contig 12639 bp, 12 predicted proteins | sample 1516971 | NCBI WGS metagenome assembly OAWA01 (sample SAMEA2580097, study PRJEB22360) | human gut metagenome | biome: human gut; feature: human-associated habitat; material: faeces | place: Denmark | collected 2008/2010
TATGAATAATAATATTATAAAATTTGATAAAGCCAGATTCACGGTGTTGACCGAGCAATTGATTCGTATTGAGTATAGTCATACAGGTGAATTTGAAGATGGAATGACACAAATGGTACAAAATCGAGATTTTCCTGAGGTAAAATTTGATTTTATAAAGAAAGAAAGTACACTTGAAATCATCACTTCAACAGTTCATCTTTATTATAGTGGCGGAGAGTTTACAAATGCAAGTTTATTTGCTGATGTGAAATTTAACTTTTCTGTTTATTCTAATCGTTGGTATTTTGGCGAAAAATCTACTGGAAATTTGGGTGGAACGACAAGAACTTTGGATATGATTGATGGTGAATGTCCTTTAGAAGATGGAATTATGTCCAAAAATGGTTTTGCAATTTTGGAGGACAAAGGAAAAGTTCTGTCAGAAGCAGGGGATATTGCTGCTAGTTCTGTCAGTAAAATTGATTTATATTTATTTGCTTATGGACGAGATTATAGACAAGCTCTGAAAGATTTTTATCAGCTGACAGGAAATACACCACAACTTCCTCGGTTTGCTCTGGGAAATTGGTGGAGTCGATATTATGACTATAGCGATGAATCTTATTTAGCATTGATGGATAAATTTACTGACAAGAAAGTTCCCTTATCTGTCAGTGTGATTGATATGGATTGGCATAAGGTATCAGAGGTTCCAAGTCGGTTTGGTTCTGGATGGACAGGTTATTCATGGAATAAAAAATTATTTCCTAATCCCAAAAACTTTATTGATGAATTACATCAAAGAAAACTGAAAGTGACTTTGAATGACCACCCAGCTGATGGAATTCGTGCTTTTGAAGATGTTTATCCACAAGTTGCTCAAATTCTTGATTTAAATACAGAATTAGAAGAGGCAGCAAAATTTGATTTTGACAACCCTAAATTTCGAGAAGCATATTTTGAAGCGGTTCATGGACCTTTAGAAAACGAAGGGGTTGATTTTTGGTGGATTGATTGGCAACAGGGAGCAATTTCAAAATCGGGAGTTGACCCTCTCTGGTTACTCAATCATTATCAATACCAAAAGGCTCAAGAAAAGAATAAAAATAATATTATATTGAGCCGCTATGCTGGCCCAGGAAGTCATCGGTATCCCTTAGGATTTTCAGGAGATTCAGTTATTTCATGGGCAAGTTTGGACTTTCAGCCTTATTTTACGAGTACTGCCTCAAATATTGGTTATACTTGGTGGAGTCATGATATTGGCGGACATATGCAAGGTTATAAAGATGCCGAACTTAGTCTAAGGTGGTTACAATTCGGAGTATTTTCACCTATTAATCGACTTCACTCTTCTAAATCTGAGTTTACTAGCAAAGAGCCTTGGCATTTTGATAGTGTTATTGAGCAATCAATGATTGAATTTCTGCAACTTAGACATCAACTGATTCCATATCTTTATAGTGCTAATTTTATGACTGCTTTTAAAGGAAAAGCGCTTATTGAACCTATTTATTATGAGTATCCATTGGAAGAAGAAGCTTACAATCATCGAAATCAATATAACTTTGGCGACCAATTAATGGTGGCACCAATTACAAAAAAAATGAATTTCAATTTACAGATGGGAAATGTGGAGGTTTGGTTTCCAGAAGGAATCTGGTATGATTTTTTGACAGGTCAACGCTATGATGGTAATGTTAGCCTTAAAGTATATCGAGAAATCACCGAAATACCCGTTTTTGCTAAAGCAGGAGCTATTATTCCACTAGATAAAAATCCTCTGATAAAAGAAGAAATTCCTAGTGAGATAATCTGGAAAATATTTCCAGGTGCTGATGGAGAGTATACATTATTAGAAGATGAGAATGAAACCAAAGTAGAAGTTATCAAGGAAGTTTTTAAAATTACAAGTAAACAAGAAACGTCACGTAAACATACTATTGTTTATGGAGGTAAGGAGATTATATCTGGTAAAATAGGAAATTTTTCTATTGATTTAAAAGGAGAAAAAGGACAGTTTGATTGGGATTTTGCTACTTCCCTTTTTAGAAGGTTAGATATTGCAGAAATTGATTATGAAGAAAAAGACCAAATTTTGCAGAAACTTTCTTTGATTAAAGAATATGATAAACAAGTGGCTTATATCAAAACGATTGAAAATGCAGAGTTAGAAGATAGTCTATTTGAATTACTTTATAGTGGAAAATAAGGAAGAACCTTTGTATAATGAGACTACAGGGCTTCTGATAAAATGACTTACAAAAATGTGAACATCAGTCGCTTCTTGTTAGAAACGAATATTATGACAAAAATCACTTTAAAAGAAATTGCGGAAATGGCTGGTGTGTCAGTGATGACTGTTTCAAATGTTATTCGTGGAAAAAATTCACGCGTTTCGGTAGAAACAAAAGCCAAGATTCAAGCCTTAGTAAAGAAATATAATTATGTTCCAAATCAAAATGCTTCTAATTTACGTTCAGGAAAATCAAGATTGATTGGCGTGCTATTTTACAATAAGTCTCAAACGATAGATTTTACTGACCCTTTTATATCTTCTGTTTTGACGGGGATTGAACGAATGGCTAAAGAAAAAGGCTATTTTACAATGGTTCATACTGTCCAAAGTGCAAAGGGAATTGAGCAGCTCCAAAGAAATTGGGCTTTTGCTGGTTTTATTGTAGTTGGAGCTTCAAATAGAGATTTCTTCAAAATAGACGATGCTATTTTAACACCAGTGAGTTATATTGATACTTATTTTGAAAAAAAGAAAAAATTAGATGGAAAGTTAAGAAATTTTATTGGAACAAATGAGGAAAAAATTTCAGAAAGTATTGCCAATTATCTCTCCAAAATGGGACATAAAAAAGTTCTTTTCTTTAGTTTTGATTTTAATCAAGAGGAACCAAGTGTCATTGAAAAACGATACTGTGCATTTCGTAAATTTTTTAAAGGAGAAATCTTATTTCTGACAACAAAAAGTGCAGATTATCAAGAAATTTTGAAAAGTGTATCAGAATATTTAATGGAGCAACCTTTTACGGCTATTTATAGTACAGCTGATATTCTTGCAGCAAAATTAAATCAAATATTTAAGGATATTTCGATTGTAGGAGTTGATAATGCAGAATTTGATGAATTTATTTCACCTAAATTGACCACAGTGGCAATTGACCAAGTTGAAAAAGGGAAGATGGCAATGTCTAATTTGATTGATTCAATTGAAAATGAAATTTCTGAGGATTATATTTCTGATAGTTTGCTTCTCGTTCGGGATAGCGTAAAAAAACTCTGACTATTTGTCAGAGTTTTTTTGTGGTACCAAAGCATTGACCACTGTGATTTGAGAAATGAGCGTTTCATTTTCGTCAGTGATTTTGATTTCCCAGACATGGTTGCGTTTGCCATTTTTGAGGAGAAGACCGCGGGCATTTACGAAACCTTCGCATTTTTTTGGATTGAGATGGTTGGCGTTAATGCTTTGACCAAGGGCAAAATATTGACCTGAGCCGATTGCATTACTTGCCATACCAGCTGTGATTTCAGCGAGAGCAAGACTTGCACCTCCATTTAAAAAGCCGTGTGGTTGAGCATGAAAATCACTGAGAATCATTTTACTTGAGAATTTATAAATTTTACTGATAGACTTGTCAGAATTTTCGTCAGTAAAAACTTGAAAATCTGTGATATTGAGTTGGTCAATCATGTTCATTGGAAAATCTCCTTAAAAAGATGTGAGACCGCCCTAGGGCCTTAGCACATTGGTGCACGAGCTTTGGGGATAGCAACAAGCAGTTTGTTGCCGACTGTCTTGAAATGATGAAAAATGCCTTTTTGGCTGACGCTTGCCCTGCCAGCAAGTACTTGTGATTCACGTTGCTCTTTAGCGCCTTACAGTGAATGGACATTCGAGCGTAGCGAAGAACAGTACTTAGGTGAAAGGGACGGCGTAGCTAGCGACATTGCCAAAAGAGACAACTGAGCGGATGTAGGAAAAAAGTGGTTCTGATTGAAGCTCTGCTTCAAGGTTGTGGATGAAATTTGCGAAGCGAAATTCACCTGTAAGTAGAGGTTCCAGTTTTTTTTCGTTCATCTAAAGTAGGTCATAATCAATTTATTTACAGTATAACCTTTGAGTAGCGTTTCATTAACTGACAGACCGATACCAATTCCAGTCGGGACGGTCATCCAACCGTTTGGAAATGCAATTTCTGGTTGAATGAGGTCTATGTCAAAATAATGCTTAGAATCGGATAAATCACCGGCCATAGCATTTCCAGAAAGCGCAGCGAGTTGGACATGGAGTATTTTTGAGATACCAGACTCAACCATACTGCCAATCCAAAAGCCAATCTGATGCTGTCTGCAAAATTCGATAGCTTTTTGCGTTTGATAAAGTCCACCTAAACGACCTATTTTTACATTGAGCATCGTTTGAAAAGGAAGTTCTGTCAGTATTTTTAGACTTTCTAAATCTTGAACGGATTCATCAAAGCAAATTGGTGTTAAGAAGTTTTCTGTCAGTAATTTTAATTCGGATAAATCTTTGATATCAAAAGGTTCTTCGATACAAGCCAGACCAAGTTCGTCTAGCTCTTTGATGACTGGCCAGTCTATCAGTTGAAAACTTCGATTGGCATCAAGAGCAAATGTAATTTTTGGATATCTTTTTACCAGCTTGTTAATCAAGTCAGTCCCAATTTGTGGACTAATTTTTAATTTAATTCTTTTGACGCCACTGTTAATAAGTTGGTCAATTTCCTTAATGGTTTGCTCATCAGACATTTGTCCAAGCACCGCACCACGTGGGATTTTATCAGCTAATTTTTCTTGGAAAAGACCAGCAATCAAATTTTCATTTAAAATACAAATCTAGAAGTGCATTTTCTAGTCCGGCCAGTGCCATTGGTAAGGGATTTCTAAAAAATTCATGTATTTCAAAAGGGTGTGAGAATTCTTTTTGCAAAATTTCTGGCAGGTAAGTTTCTTCCAAGATTTTCCAAGAATTAGCAAAAGTTTCTGAAGTATAAAAAGGAGTCGTGAAAGCAACAACTTCACCAAATCCCGAAAGTCCGTTAGGACTTTCAACTTTTATAATAATTGTATCTCGGAGATTTAAGGAACCTTTGGCGGTCTTAAAATTAAATTTCATAGGGAGTTGAACATGAAACATTGTAATTTTTTCAATTATCATCCTTTAAGCTCTTTTCTCAAGATTTTTCCAGAAGCATTTTTGGGCAATTCATCCATGAAAGTGATGGATTGTGGTCGTTTGTATTTTGCCAGTTTTTCAGTGAGAAAGTTTTCTAATTTTTCTTGGGAAATATTGCCTGAAACGAAGAGAATTGGCACTTGTCCCCACTTGGCATCTGGCTTAGCAATAAGTGCACATTCCTTGATTTCAGGAAGAGAATAAACTAAATCTTCGATTTCTTTGGGGTAAATATTTTCACCGCCAGAAATAATGATATCTTTTCTGCGATTGAGCAGATAGAGAAAACCGTCCGTATCAAGGTAACCGATATCGCCTGTTTCAAAAGCAGTGCCGTAAGGCTTTTGGCCTAGGTAAGCTTTCATCAACATGGGAGATTTTAACCAAATTTCACCAACGCCAGCAAGGTCAGCTTGACGAATCTCAATTTCAACACCTGGTAAAGGTCGCCCGACAGAGCTTGTTTTATCAGGGAAATCTAAAATATTAAAAGTGACAGATTGTGAAAAACTTTCAGTCATGCCATAAGTTTTGTAAATAGGAAGCCCTAATTCTTGGCATTTTTTGATTAAAGGTTGGGGAATAAATTCACCACCAAGTAGAATTAAACGTAAGTTATTGCTATGCAATTTGTCAGCAATTCTTGTAAGGAGGGTTGGGACGAGTGAAACCATGTTGATTTTCCCAGAATTGACCATTTCAAGAAGTTGGTTTTCATCAAATTTATCAACAACGGTCGCTGATGTTGCATTATATAAAGTACGCATAATAATGGAAAGCCCAGAGACATGAAACATGGGTAAGATGACAAGCCAATTATCATTGTCATAAGCGCCAAGCGTTTCCTTTGAGGCTTTGACGTGATTTGAAATCATGCCCCAAGTAATAGGGACAGATTTAAATTTTCCGGTAGTAGCGGAAGTGTTCATGATGACGGCAATTTTTTCATCAGGAAAATCTGCTGACAGACTTACAGGGCAAGGGTTACTAGTCCAAATTTCCGAAAAAGAAATGCTGTCAGTAACATTTTCTGTCAGTGAATCCGATGTGAAGACTGTCTCAATCTCGAGTTCCTTGATTTGGTCAGCTAGTTCATATTCGGTCAAGTGTGTATTTAATAGAAGAACCTCTTTTGACAAACCGAGCAAGGCAAACAAAACGACTGCCATTTCAACAGAGTTTTCTGAAAGGAGCGCAACCCGTGATTGATTGTCAATAAGAGGAGCCAAATGTTCAGCCATCTTATTGACTTCCTGATTGATTTGGGCAAAAGTATAGTCATTTAAAAATTGTTTTTGGGGATAAAGTTCCGCCTGTTTTTTTAACCATTTCATTATTTAAGCTGTGAGCGAACTCGATTTTCTCCTTTCTGTGTATTTTTTACTGACAGAAATCCTGTCAGTAACTTTTAAATCACAAAAAGCGTCAAAAAGACGCTTTGTCAGCAATTTTGGAAATTTTTATGGGAATTTTGGAAATTGATCAAAATCAGGTTTGCGTTTTTCTTTGAAAGCATCGCGTCCTTCTTTGGCTTCATCCGTAGTATAGAACATAAGTGTTGCATCTCCTGCAAATTGTTGCAGTCCAGCAAGTCCGTCAGTTGCAGCATTCATTGAACCTTTGAGCATACGAAGCGCCATTGGTGAGAGGGCAAGCATTTCTTGGGCCCATTGAACGGTTTCTTCTTCAAGACGGTCAAATGGAACAACAGTATTAACCATTCCCATGTCCATTGCTTCTTGGGCAGTATATTGACGGCAGAGGAACCAGATTTCACGTGCTTTCTTTTGCCCAACCATAGCGGCAAGTAAACCAGCACCATAACCAGCATCAAAAGAACCAACACGCGGACCAGTTTGCCCAAATTTTGCGTTTTCAGAAGCGATAGTCAAATCACAAACGATATGTAACACGTGACCTCCACCAATGGCAAAACCATTTACCATAGCAATGACAGGTTTTGGTGTAATCCGAATCAAATGTTGCAAATCTAAAACGTTCAAACGAGGAATTTGGTCTTCACCAACATATCCACCATTTCCACGTACTTTTTGGTCTCCACCAGAACAAAAGGCTTCTTTATCTTCACCTTTTCCATGATTTGCACCAGTCAAAATAATCACGCCGACATTGGTATCATCACGAGCGACACTAAAAGCATCAATCATTTCAACGACAGTTTTGGGACGGAAGGCATTGCGGACTTCAGGACGATTGATGGTAATTTTAGCAATTCCATCATAAGTTTCATAAATAATATCTTCGTAGTTACGGTTGAGAGCAACCCAGTTAAATTTTGACATGATTCTCCTTTAAGATGTGAGGACGAGCGCTAGAAGTTGTGAAAATTAGAAAAATGCGGTTCTTGGCATAGCCCAAGTTCCATTTTATCTATTTTCATCAACTTCTGCGAGTCCGAACTCAATTAAAATTAAGATGTGAGGGGCCCTAGGGTCTTTACGCTTTAGCGCTTAGACTTCAGGGTCAGCAACAAACTGATATTTTTGATGTCAGATTGTCGTTGAGTGTTTAGAAGTTATGAAGTTCTATTATTTTCATTAACTTTCATAAGTCCACTTAGAAAAATTATTTTTATTGTATTTATTTCTGTCAGTAAAACTAATTCATCAGTTTTACTGACAGAAGTGATATACATTACTTTTCAATTATATCATAAAGCATTTTGACTAAGGTAAAAATTCCTCTAGTTTTTTTTGATAGGTGACCGGATTTTCTAGATGAATATTATGACCAGAAGCAGCAACAGAAATCCAAGTGACATTCGGATTTGGAGCAAAAATTTCTTTAGCAATTTTTGAATATTTTTCGTCTAAATCACCAGATAGATAGAGAATGTTGGATTTTATTAAAGAAATTTTATCGCCAACATAGGAAAGCTGGCCTTGACCTGTTCCATTCAAAGTTTGGGCAAGAACTAAGGGTGAATTGCTTGCACGGCTTTCCCAAATTTACTGACAGCTTTTTTTGTGATTCAAAAAGTGAAATATTAGCCCAAAAGTCAGCAAACCAAGCAGACCCATTTAACAAAATCTTCTGTCCTAATTCTTCGTCAGCCAGTCGTCTTTTTTTGCGGTCTTCACTAGATAAAAGCCCAGGACCAGTTGACTCTAAAATTAAATATTTAACAGGAGCTGACGGATAAGCAAGGCAATAACGAAGCGCCAATCGTCCGCCCATTGAATAGCCAAGAAGTGAAAAAGCATTTCCGTCAGTAAATTGTGCAAAAAGAAAGTGCAGATTTTTCAAAATCGCATCAAGTTTATAAGGGTCAAGTTCCTTTGGTTTTGCTGATGAACCGTGACCTAACAAATCGATAGCAACAATTTTGTAGCCGGCCAAATGAAGATTTCGCCAGGTATTAGAACTTTCAGAAAAACCATGCAGTGCAAATAGGACCTCTCCAGTCCCCCAAATACGGACAGCATAATCAAAACCATCAATAGTAATTATTTTTTTATCAATTTTCATAAGTTGTATATTTTTGATGTAAAGCAAGACTTAAATCTTTATCCGTTTTAATTTCCAAAAGATGAATGCCAGATTGATGAAGAGAAGCTTCAAATTGCTGACCAAAATCAGCATATCCACTGACCAAATGATAATCTAAACCAGTCAACTCAGCCAGTCCAGCAAAATTTAAACCATGTGGAGTTGAAAAAAGATAATCAAAATTCGGTACGCCTTTTTGAGCTAAATGATGAAAAATCCCACCACCGTCATTATTAAATAGCACAATGGTCAGATTAAGTTCATGTGTTTTACCAACAATTAAACCATTTAAATCGTGTAGCATTGACAAATCCCCAGTCAATAAAACCGTCGGTTTACCCGTTGTAGCAATTCCGAGTGCAGTTGATTCAGTCCCGTCAATGCCATTCATACCACGATTTCCTAGAATTCTAACTTTGGCATCCACTTTTTTCCACCAATAATCAATATCTCTGATTTCCATACTATTTGAAACAAGAAGTTGAGCATCCAGTGCTTCCAAATGTTTTTGTAGTTCTTGGACATAACGTCCTTCAAAAGGATTTTCTTCATAAGTCACTTTTTCAAGAAGTTGTCGCATTTTTTCTTGAGCATTTTGCCATTTTTCCAAATAAGAACTATCAGAATTTACTTTTTTAATTGAAGAAGCAAAAGGGAGAACATCAGACTGAACCATCGTTGTCGTTGTCAAACTAGGATTGCGATAATCAAGAGCAGGGTCAACTTGAATAAATTCAGCTTCGTTATTGAAAGCAACGAATTGTTGCAAACGTTTAGAAACAGGCATTTGTCCAAAAAGCAGAATAGCATCCGCTTTTAATTGAGTTTTTAAATCATTATTTGCTAAAAAAGCATCATAAGAGTCTATGACCAAAGGATGATTATGATTACGCAGATTAGAAAGTGGATCCGCTAAAATTGGAGCTTTTAATTGTTCCGCAAGTTTTAAAAGTGCTTCATAATAATCTTTGTCAAAATTGGCACCGGCTAAAATTAATGTTTTTCCAGAAAGCAATGTTTCATCAAATGGAAGTATTACTTGTGCTTGTCCCTTATAGAATTTAAAGGCATGTTTAGAACGTCCTTTTTCATAATTTTCACTTTTTAATTCTGGAACTAAAGGATCACGCAAGGGAACATTGATTTGCACAGGACCCGAAAGAGGGGAAATAGCTGATAAGACAGCTCGTTGTGCGACTTTACGTGGATAGGTCCAAAAGTTTTCTGTCTGAGACTGGGTTTGAATATGTGGAGCTTCAAGATTTTCAAAATGATTAACAAAATTTCCAAAAAATCTGGTCTGGTCGACTGTTTGAGGAGCTCCAACGAATTGAAGCTCAGCCGGTCTGTCCGCCGTTAAAATAATAAGTGGAACTCGACTCATTTTTGCTTCAAGGACAGCTGGGAAATGATGAGCCGCAGCAGAACCTGAAGTACAAACTAAAACAACAGGACGTTTTTTCGCTTTAGCAATTCCCAGAGCAAAAAAAGCAGCCGAACGTTCATCAATGTTGACATAAGTATCGTATTTTTTGTATTCCTCAAAGAGCATGGCTAAAGCCGTTGAACGTGAACCTGGACTAAAAACAGCTTCACGTACCCCTAAATTGAAAAGTTCATCAACAAAGGGAGCTAAATATTCATTGGTCATCACTATCTCCATTTCTAATTTAAAAATCTAAAATCGTAAAATATTTTAAAAAGTTACAAAGCTTCTAAAATGGTTTTTAATTTTACCTTGGTTTCCCTAAATTCTTCTAAAGCATCGGAAGAAGGGATAATTCCACACCCTGCATAAGCATAAAGTTTCTTGTCCACAATCAAAGCCGAACGAATCCCGACAATCATTGTGCCATTTCCTTTGCTGTCAATTAAGCCAAGAGGTGCAGCATATAGTCCTCGCTCATGATTTTCATGCTTTCTGAGGAATTCGAGGGCTTCATGACGAGGTTCTCCTCCAAGAGCAGGCGTTGGGTGAAGCTGTTTTGTCCAATCAATAAGTGAAAGCTCAGAATTTTTAGCACTTAAAATTGTCCGAAGATGATAAACATTTTTCAACCCCATTAATTCGGTTGTTCCAACCGTTACTGTCTCAGCTTTTTCAAGCAGATTTCTTTTTATTTTTTGGACAACAATATCATGCTCTAAAAGATTTTTGGGGTCTGTCAGCAATTTTTGCCCCGCATTTTCCATTGTTTTTGGAAAAGTTCCAGCTAAGGCATAACTAAGGAGTTGGTCATTTTCTTTTTGAACTAAAATTTCGGGCGATGCTCCAAGGAAAATTCTTTTTCCTTTTTGATAAGCAAAAATAAAAGCATTTGGATTATTATCTAATAAATTTTGGATGATACTTTCGAGTTCAAAAGAGGTTTGACTTGTAAATTCAAGTTCTCTTGAAGCGACAATTTTTCGACTCTTTCCGTCAGCAAAATTTTTTTGAATGGCATAAAAAAGTTCTTGCCAAGCCGAAAAATCAGAAGCTTTTTCAGTGAGTTGATGCTTAAATTTTGGAATAGTGATTTCAGGAATTTCTCGTGGGCTATCACAAGTGAGGGTGTAAGAATTTTCCTTATTGACAACGAAATAATGTTTAAAAGCAATGGTTTCGCCACCGAAATTTTCCCAAAGTTCTCCTTTAATGTCATCAAAAAAAGTCTGACTATGAAAGAGATAGGGATAGTCAGAAAACTTATCATGTTCAAGGTCAATGGCTTTCAAACGCTCACAGCCAATAACAAAAGTTTCTTTTTGAGGGTCAAACCAAAAGAAACGCTCACTTTCTGAAAAGTTTGCCCAGAAAGTTAAGGGGTTATTTAAATTGATTTTTATATAATTCATTTTTTCTACCATAAAAATTATAACATAGCTCAGCATAGTAGAGGAATAATGAGCCCTAAAATTACAAATCTTCATTCATTTTTCATAGACTTTCTGATATAATGCTCATTGTTCGTATCTTCACTGGTCGTGCCAGCGATGTAGTTGCGAAGACTCGCTTCGTCAAAGCGTAGCTGTTGGCGCTTTAGCACTTACAGATAGGCTTGTATTTTTATCAGGTCTTAATGATTAAATTTAGTGTTAAAAACTATGATATAATTAAAATCATGAAAACATTCAAAAAGGAGTGCCATGAATATTTATGTCAAATTAGCTGAGTTTAGCATTATTGAAACAAAGCGATTACTTTTGCGTCCCTTTGATTTAAAAGACGCTGAGGACATGTTTGACTATTCAGGTAATCCTGAAAATCTAAAATTTGTTTTTGCCCCGCATCTGTCACTTTCAGAAACACGTTTTTCAATTGCTAACGATTATATGAAAAGTCCTTTAGGGAAATGGGCAATTGAGTTGAAATCTGAACATCGGCTGATTGGAGATATTCATTTTGTGAAAATTTCTGATAAAAATCAGTCTGCGGAAATTGGTTATGTTTTAAATCAAAATTATTGGAATCAAGGGTTACTGACAGAAGCATTAAAAGTACTGACAGAATTTTCTTTTGAACAATTTGGACTTAAAAAGTTGATTTTATTGATTGATAAAGAAAATGTTCCGTCTAAAAAAGTTGCCCTTAAATCAGGCTATCACTTAGTTAAAAAATTTAAAGGGACGAATCAATACAGCAAAAAAATTAGAGATTTTGAACAATATGAACTTGGAAAAAGTGACGATGAAATTTATCAAAAAAATTCAGAGATTGGGGAAATTTGAAGTTTTATGTCAAAGCACGAAGAAATATTAAATTATATTGAAGGTTTGGAAATTGGTAAACAAGTCAGTGTACGTGGGATTGCCAATCGAATGAAAGTCGCTGACGGAACGGCATATCGCGCAATCAAAGAAGCAGAAACACTAGGTTTGGTAGCCGTAAATGACCGTTCTGGAACCGTTAGAGTGGCAGGTTAAGGACAAAAAATAGACAAACTGACAACTTC
>OAWA01001241.1_pt1 | contig 12634 bp, 10 predicted proteins | sample 1516971 | NCBI WGS metagenome assembly OAWA01 (sample SAMEA2580097, study PRJEB22360) | human gut metagenome | biome: human gut; feature: human-associated habitat; material: faeces | place: Denmark | collected 2008/2010
GTCCTTGACGAACGGCTGCTCAAGCAGGACGACTTCCTTGTAGAAGGCGTTGAGACGGCCTTCGACGATCTTCGGAACGATCTTCTCGGGCTTGCCTTCGGCCAGGGACTTCTCGGTGGCGACGCGACGCTCGGACTCGACGACATCGGCCGGAACGTCCTCACGGCTGAGCCACTTGGCGCCCATGGCGGAAATCTGCAGAGCGGCCTCGTGAGCGACCTTGGCACCGGCTTCGTCGGTGGCGATCATCGCGACGATGCTCGGGGGCATCTCGACGGACTTCTTGTGCGCGTAGATCTCGACGTGCGGGCCGGAGATCTTGGCGAACTGGCCGACCTTGACGTGCTCGCCGAACAGGGCGGCCGCCTCTTCGACGGCGACCTTGACGGTGCCGTCCTCGGCGTTGGACGCCAGGAGCTCGTCGGCGTTGTTCGCGTCGGCGGCCACGGCGTAGCCGAGCACGGTGTCGGCGAATTCGACGAACTTCGGGGTCTTGGCCACGAAGTCGGTCTCGGAATTGAGCTCGACGGCGTAACCGGTCTGGCCTTCGGCGGACTCGATCACCTTGGAGGCGATGGTGCCTTCCTGGGCCTTGCGGCCTTCGCGCTTGCCAGCGGCCTGGATGCCCTTGGCGCGGATGATCTCCTTGGCGCGGGCGACATCACCCTCGGCCTCGGTGAGAGCCTTCTTGACGTCCATCATGCCGGCGCCGGTGTCTTCGCGCACCTGCTTGATCAAAGCTGCAGTGATTGCTGCCATTGATTTGTCTCCTCGTTAAAAATGTGTCCCCATAGTGATGGGAGGCTGTTGCACCTCCCATACTACAGGAGGTAGGTCACTCGGCCTTGGCTTCCTCGGCCTCGGCGGCCGGAGCGGCTTCAGCGGAAGCGCCCTCGGTCAGCAGTTCCTTCTCCCAAGCGGCCATCGGCTGCTCGGCTTCGGTCTCGCCCTCGGCCTTGGCGGCCCGGCCGGAACGCTCCAGCAGGCCATCGGCCACTGCGTCGGCCATCAGGCTGGTCAGCAGCTCGATGCCGCGGATGGCGTCATCGTTGGCCGGAATCGGGTAGTCGACGGACTCCGGGTCGGTGTTGGTGTCGACGAGGGCCACGACCGGGATGCCCAGCTTGTGGGCTTCCTCGACGGCGAGCGATTCCTTGTTGATGTCCACGACGAACATCGCGGAGGGGGTGCGGACCATGTTGCGGATACCGCCAAGCTGCTTCTCCAGCTTATCCTTCTCGCGCTCCAGCAGCAGCAGTTCCTTCTTGGTCAGACCGGAGCCGTGCACGTCGGAGAAGTCCATCTCCTCAAGTTCCTTCAGACGGCTCACACGCTTGGAGACGGTCTGGAAGTTGGTCAGCATGCCGCCGAGCCAACGCTCGGACACGTAGGGCATGTTCACGCGCGTGGCCTGGGTCTGCACGGCTTCCTGGGCCTGCTTCTTGGTGCCGACGAACAGCACGGTGCCGTTGTGGGCGACGGTGGCCTTGATGAAGTCATAGGCCTTGTCGATCAGCTCCAGCGACTTGAACAGGTTGATGATGTGGATGCCGTTGCGCTCCATCAAGATGTACTGCTTCATCTTGGGGTTCCAACGACGGGTCTGGTGACCGAAGTGGACGCCGGCCTTGAGCATTTCGCTCATCGTGATCTGTGCCATAGCACTACCTTTCTTGTCGGTTCTTGCCTGGTCATGCGTACCTGAGTGCAGCCCCGCCGAAGCGTGGCCGACCGACACAGGCCGTCGCGGACATGACGCGATATGGTGTGCACCGGTTGACGATAACGGTTGGCCGTCGCCACCTGCGACTGCGGTGACGGCCGGGTTGGCGCACAAATATTCAGAATACCACCACGTGCCTACTTGGCGGCGTGCTCACGCATGTACCGCAACGCCTCGCGGCGCTCCGTCTTCTCCAGCCGGTCGAGGTACACGTGACCGTCGAGGTGATCGGTCTCATGCTGCAGCATGCGACCCATCAGGCCGCTGCCCTCCAGCACGACCTCGTTGCCGTCCAGGTCGATGCCGCGCACGCGGGCGTAATCGGCACGACGGGTCTTGTACCACAGGCCGGGAACGGACAGGCATCCTTCGTCACCGTACTGTTCGCCGCTCTTCTCCTCCAGCACCGGGTTGAGCACGTACCCGATCTTCCCGTTGATGTTGTACGAGAAGGCGCGCAGCCCGACACCGATCTGGTTCGCCGAGAGCCCGGCACGACCCGGATCGTCGACGGTGTCCAGCAGATCCTGCACAAGGCGGCGTACGGAGGGCGTGATCTCCCTGATCGTCTCGCACGGGGTGCGCAGCACCGGATCGGGAACTGTTCTGATTTCGCGGATGGCCAATTACTTCTCCTCACTGGTGTCGTTGCTGTCGGATGCCGCGTCGCCCACGCTGTCCTCCTGCTCGGGGCTGCCGGATTCGGCTTCGTCGTCCTTCATGAAGCGAATCTTCCCCTTCGCCTGGTCGAAGGCCTGCTTGACGCTTTCCGAAGACTGCTTCACGGTCTCGGCGGTCATGTCGAGGATCTTGACGGTGGCGGGCAGCGGCTTTGCGGCGTTCTTCGGAGCATAGATCATGTTGTCGATCACGTCGGCGTAACGCTGCAGCACTTTCGGGCGGACCACCTTCATGCTGGGTGTCAGAGTGCCGTCCTCCTGGTTGAACTCCTCGTCCAGAATAACGAACTTGCGCACCGACTCGGCGCGGGAGACGTTGCCGTTGGCCTTGTCGATGTACTGCTGCACCAACGCTCGGACCGCGTCGTTGGTCGCGATCTCGCTCATCGGCGCGTCGATGTCGAGGTTCTGCGAGGCAAGCCACGATCGGGTCATCTCCGCGTCGAGTTCGATGAGCGCGGCGATGAACGGGCGTCCGTCGCCGATGACGACGGCATGGGCGACGATCGGGCATGTGTTGATGACATCCTCCATCGGCGCCGGGCTGATGTTCTTGCCGCCGGCCGTGATGATGATGTCCTTCTTGCGGCCCGTGATGAACACGAATCCCCGATCGTCGATCGTGGCGAGGTCACCCGTGTGCAGCCAGCCATCGGAGGCCAGGGCCTCGGCGGTCCGATCGTGGCGGCGGTGAGTTCGGGCTGCTTGTAGTAGCCAAGGAACACGTTCGGCCCCTTGATCATCAGCTCGTCGTCATCCGCGAGCCTGATGGAGATGCAGCCGGGCCGGCCGACGGAGCCGACCTCGTTCGCGTCCTGGAAATTCACCAGGCAGGGCGCGGCCGTCTCGGTCATGCCATACCCCTGGATGAAGGTGATGCCATCGAATCCGTTGAAGAAGTGCGCGAGATCGGCATTGAGCGGGGCGCCGCCGCAGGCGAGCCACTTCATGTTGGGGCCCAGGGCGGAACGGATCGACGAGCCCACGGTCTGCATGTAGAAGCTGTGCTGGATGCGGGCGCCCAGGGAATGATGGCCGCCGGCCATCTCGTCCTTCGACCACTGCACGAAATGATCGAACGCCTTGGCGAACAGGCGCCCCTTGAGACCGGCTCCGGCCTTCTGCGAGGCGGCGTTGTACACCTTCTCGAACACGCGGGGCACGCCCAGCAGATACGTGGGTTTGAAGCCGCGCAGGTCGGCGAGCAGCCGCTTGGCGCTGGGGATATAGCCGACCACGCCATGCGAGCCGATGGCCACGTACTGGATGTACCGCGCGAAGCAGTGCGCCAGCGGAAGGAACAGCAGCAGACGGCTCGGCTGGTACAGCATGTCGTTGAGTACCTCATAGCCGTTGTAGACCGTGTGGTTGAAGTTGCGGTGAGACAGCATCACGCCCTTCGGTTTGCCGGTGGAGCCCGACGTGTACACGATGGTGAACAGGTCGTCGGCGCGGACGCGGCCGATCGCCTTGTCCAGTTCCTCGTCGCTGACGGACTCGCCGAAATCGGCGACCGCGTCGAGGCCGTTCGCCTTGAAGTTGAACACGTAGCGCAGGCTCTCGCTGTGCGCGCGAATCTGCTCAAGGATCTGCGCATGGGAGTCGTCGCCGGCGAAGGCGATGACCGGTTCGACCTCTGCGACGATATCACCCGTCTGTTTGGGCGAATCGGTCTCGTATACGGGGACGCTCACCGCGCCGATGGAGGCGCAGGCGAAGTCCACGACGCCCCACTCATAGCAGGTGGCGGCGTATATCACGACCATGCTGCCGGGCTTGACCCCGAGGCCGAGAAGCCCCTTGGCCACCTCACGGACGCGGTCGTTCATCTGGCCGGCGGACACGTCATGCCACTGCCTCGTCTCATCGTCCTGCCATTGGGCGATGAGGTCATCGGGGTCGCGTTCGCAACGCTTGGCGAGCAGTGAATAGATGGTGTCCAAGTCTGTGGTCTGATAGATCGTATCGACGGTGTATTCACGCAACATAGGCTCCACTATAAGCATGGCCGCGTACCGGCACGCGGCCATGCGGAACATATCATCCGGCTTGCGCGGCGTGTATCACCCGATGTCCGTCATCGTGCACAGCCAGCGGCATCCCATCTGGCGCAGCACGATGTTCGACCAGTAGTTCTGCACGCCGATGGTCAGATGCGTCGATATCTCGAACGTCGTCGGATTGATGAACATCCCCGACATCATCCGGGGCACCACCGGCAGATACCGGAGTTTGGCCTTCAGCTCAGGATTCGACTGCATGTGGTTGTCGAGCAGGTACGCCATGGTCTCCAGCTTCTTGAGACACGGGCCGGTCACCGCCCGTCTGAGCTTGCCCGCATGCAGCTGTCCGCGCATGATGTCGGCGGACATGCATGCTATGCGGGCGGACGATACCGCCAGCGAATGGCCCTGTGCGGCGTTGATGCTTCCCGCGCCGCAGCTGGTGATGTGATACGGCACCGGAACGTCGGACGATTCGATGATGACGTACCCGTCGAGGCTCGGCACCGGGCAGGGCGGGTTTTCGCGCGCGTAATGATAAGTGGGTTGCTCCATGTCCGTTTCTCCGTCTTCTCTCTCGCCCCCATCCACGATGAAAGGGGATAATCCCAGCACAACACAACAAAGGCACCCCCGCAATGGACGAGGGTGCCTTTTTGTGCAATCGTGCCGCGATTCGAGCCTCCGACGCGGAGGCGAAGCATCACGGATCAGACGTGGTAGGGGTTGACGACCACCGAGCAACGCTGGAAGCTCTTGACGTCGACATAGCCCGTGGACGCCATGGCTCGGCGCAGCGCGCCGATGTAGTTCACCTGGCCATCAGCGCGGTGGCTGGGCCCGAACAGGATCTGCTCCAGCGAGCCGACCGTGCCGACATCGGTGCGGGAACCGCGCGGCAGGGTCTGGTGACGGGCCTCCGCACCCCAATGCTTGCCGCCACCGGGAGCCTCGGTGGCGCGGGCGAGCGGAGCGCCGAGCATGACGGCGTCGGCGCCCATGGCGAGGGCCTTGACGAAGCTGCCCGAATCCCCCATGCCGCCATCGGCGATGACCTGCACATAGCGGCCGCCGGACTCGTCCATGTAATCGCGGCGGGCCTCAGCCACGTCGGCGATCGCGGTCGCCATCGGGGCGTGGACGCCGATCGTCGTGCGCGTAGCGGTGACCGCACCGCCGCCGAGCACGCCCGCCGCACCAGTGCGCATCAGGTGCAGGGCCGCCGTGTAGTTCGCGGCGCCGCCGACGATGACCGGAACATCGAGGTCGTAGATGAACTTCTTGAGGTTCAGCGGCTCATGGCCGAGGGACACATGCTCGGCGGACACCACCGTGCCGCGGATGACGAACAGGTCGACGCCGGCTTCGACCACCGTGGAGTAGAACTGCTGGGTGCGCTGCGGGGAAAGCGCGCCCGCCACGGTGACGCCCGCATCGCGGATCTCATGCAACCGGCGGGTGATGAGCTCGGGCTTCACCGGCTCACGGTAGATCTCCTGGATCCGCTCGGTCGCGACGTCATCGGGCAGCTGGGCAATCTCGTCGAGCAGCGGCTGCGGATCGTCATACCGCGTCCACAGACCCTCCAGATCCAGCACGCCAAGAGCGCCCAGCCGGCCCATCGCTATCGCCGTGGCGGGGCTGGTGACCGAATCCATCGGGGCTCCGATGACCGGTACGTCGAACTCATAGGCATCCACCTGCCACGACGTCGACACGTCCTGCGAATCGCGGGTGCGACGAGAGGGAACGATGGAGACATCATCCAGCGCGTAGGCCATGCGGGCCTTCTTGCCCAAACCGATTTCAATTTCCTGAGACATGGTTTCAAGGCTAATGCCGGGCTGTGACACCGGACGCGGCCGCACACGCGCATCACCCGCCGTCTCACATTGTGGCGAATACCGAGCGGCGGACAACGCGCGGTAACATCGATGCGCTAAGACTGGTGCACATACGCCAATCACGCTAGGAGGAAACGCATGGCCAAAATCAAGGTCGAGGGAAAGGTCGTCGAGCTCGACGGCGACGAGATGACCCGCGTCATCTGGAAGGACATCAAGGACCGTCTGATCCTGCCCTATCTGGACGTCGATCTGGACTATTACGACCTGGGCATCGAGAACCGTGACGCCACCGACGACCAAGTCACCATCGACGCGGCAAAGGCAATCCAGCGCGAGCACGTGGGCGTCAAGTGCGCCACCATCACTCCGGACGAGGCCCGCGTCAAGGAATTCGGTCTCAAGAAGATGTGGAAGTCCCCCAACGGCACAATCCGTAACATCCTCGGCGGCACGATCTTCCGCGAGCCCATCGTGATGAGCAACGTGCCTCGTCTGGTGCCCGGCTGGACCAAGCCGATCGTCGTGGCCCGCCACGCCTTCGGCGACCAGTACAAGGCCACCGACTTCAAGGTGCCGGGCGCCGGACGCCTGACCGTCACCTTCACTCCCGAGGACGGCTCCGAGCCGATTGAGCACGTGGTCTATGACTACGGCCAGGACGGCGGCGTGGCCCAGGTGCAGTACAACGTCAACGATTCGATCCGCGGCTTCGCTCGCGCCTGCTTCAACTATGGCCTGATGCGCCACTACCCGGTGTACCTGTCCACCAAGAACACGATTTTGAAGGCCTACGACGGCCAGTTCAAGGACATCTTCGCCGAAGTGTTCGAGACCGACTACAAGGACAAGTTCGCCGAGGCTGGCCTGACCTACGAGCACCGCCTGATCGACGACATGGTCGCCAGCTCCCTCAAGTGGCACGGCGGCTACATCTGGGCGTGCAAGAACTACGACGGCGACGTGCAGTCCGACTCCGTGGCTCAGGGCTTCGGCTCGCTGGGCCTGATGACCTCCGTGCTGATGACCCCGGACGGCCAGACCGTCGAGGCCGAGGCCGCGCACGGTACCGTGACCCGCCATTACCGTCGCTGGCTCAAGGGCGAGAAGACCTCCACCAACCCGATCGCCTCGATCTTCGCGTGGACCGGCGGACTCAAGCACCGCGCCGACCTGGACGGCACGCCCGAAGTCCGCCATTTCGCCGAGACGCTGGAGAAGGTCATCGTCGACACCGTCGAAGGCGGTCAGATGACCAAGGATCTGGCCATGCTGGTGGGACCGGATCAGGCGTGGCTCGACACCGAGGGCTTCATGAACGCGCTGGACGAGAACCTTTCCAAGGCGCTGACCGCGTGACCGGCCGGGCGGGGTTCTCCGGCGGCTCCCGCCACCGGTGATCGCCGCCGGCAATCCATCGCCATCAAGGCCCGCATCCCATGTCCCCACACGAGATGCGGGCCTTGTGCATATGGTGAGGCTACACTTGTGCATATGGTGAGGCTACAATCGAAAGTCACAGTATTCGCATGACTGAAAGGGCGTGACCATGTCAGGACGACGCATGGTGTCTTGTCTGAAACTCATCGCCGCCGCGATGGCGACGGGTCTTCTGCTCACGACGGCGGGATGCGCGTCAACGGACGATACCAACACTCCAGACGGCGGCACCGTCACGCAATCCACCGGGGCGGTGGCGATATTCACCCCATCGGACGGCATCACCCTCTCCCAGCACACGCCGTTGAACAAGTGGGCGAAACTGGTGCCCGACATCACCTCCGAGCTCAAGAAGCAAGGATTCAAATCCGCGAACATCACCACGACCACATCCAGTGACCTCGCCAAGCAGAGCCAGGACATTCAGGATTACGTCGTCAATCATGCGGTGTCGGCGCAAAGCGGGAAAGACAGCGCCAACAAGAAAGACGGTGCTGACGAGAAGGAAATAACGCTGATCGTCGCGCCCGCAGCCGAAACGCAGACATCCACCCGGCAATACGGCGATTACGTCAGCCAGACGAGCGGCACGGCGACGGATAGGACCGGTTCAGACGAGGCCGGTTCAACGGATGCATCGGAATCGACTGACACATCCGAATCGGCGAATGCATCCAGCTCGGATAACGCATCCGACTCGACGGACACGGAATCGATGCCCCGTATGGCGAACGCATTGCAGCTGGCCAAGGACTCGGGCATGCACGTGGTGCTCGTGGCCAATCCGGTGAAGGACTTCACCCCCGACGCTTTCGTCGAACTGTCGACAGCCGAACGCATCGGGCAGATCCAGGCGAGCAAGCTTGCCGACAAACTGCAACTCGACACCATCAGCAAGGACAATCCGAAGGCCGTGGAGATCCTGCTGCCCTACACCGCATCCGCTGACGGCAGTGACGACGAATTCGCCAAGGAGGCCTTCGCAGGCGCCTGGTCCGTGCTGCAGCCGTATTTCAAGAAGGGCACGGCATACAGTCCGTCCGGACTGCTGACGGCCGACACGACCGACGGGCAGTGGGAGTCGGTCGCCTTCAAAATCGACAAGGATTCGCGCATCACCGACGAGATCACCAATCGTCTCAAACAGAAGGATTCGGCCTCGCACACCCGAATCGACGGCATCATCGCCATGAACGATTACGTGGCTTCCGGAGTGGTCGACGCGCTCGACCATCTCGGATACACCGGTTCGGCGGCCGACATCAACCCCTCCATCACACTGCCCGGAATCGTCGGCAACATCACCGGAAAGCAGGATCTCCACCGCAAGAAGGTGCCGGATCCGATCAAGGCGCCGGAAAACGACGGCGACGCCGCCAACGACGGGTCGGCCTCGGAAAAGGCCAGGGACACGCAGTGGCCCATCATCACCGGATATGGCGCGTACGTCGACGAACTGCCGCAACTCGTCAGCGGCCATCAATGGATGACCGCCGTCGAGGACCGCAAGGGCGCCGCGACGCAGCTCGCGCAGATGTGCCTGAAAATCAATCAGGGCACGGCGGTGAAATCGCCGCAGAACCTGACCAAGGGGACGTATCCGGGCGTCGCGGGGAAGAACATGCCGACGCTGCGCCCCGACCTGGTCGCGGTCAGCGCGTCGAACCTCAAGAGCACGCTGATCGACCCCGGCTACATCACTCTGGCCGACGCGGGGATGTGACAGACGCAGGGATTGCGCGTCACGGGGAATGTAGCAGGCGCGGCAATACCGGGATATACGCGAGTCGGCCGTCACCCCAACCATCCGTCATGATGACGGGAACCGGTTGAGGTGACGGCCGACTCGTTGCCCGGCTGGACTTCCGCTCAGCGGCCCTTCGGGGCGTAAATGCGCGTGTCGATGAGTTCGCCGAAGTGGTCGATCACCGCTTGACGGCGTGCCTTCATGCTGGCGGTCAGCAGTCCGTTCTCCTCGGTGAACGGCTCCGGCACGATCTCGAATTTGCGAATCGACTCTGCCCGCGACACCAGATCGTTGGCGGCGTTGACCGCGCGCTCGACCTCGGCGTAGACGATCGGGTTGCGCACGGCTTCGGCGAGGTCGGAGACCTGCTCCACACCCTGCGCGGCCAGCCAGGCGTTGGTCTCATCGAGATCCAGGGAGACGATCGCCGCGATGAACGGCTTACGGTCACCGATGACGACGCACTGGTCCACCACCGGCGATGTCATCACGCTGGCCTCCAATATGCCCGGAGACACGTTCTTGCCGCCTGCCGTGATGATCAGGTCCTTCTTGCGTCCGGTGATGGTGACAAACCCGTCGTCGTCGATGTCGCCGAGGTCCCCCGTGTGCAACCATCCGTCAACGATCTGGCTCTGGGTGATTTCAGGATGGTTATGGTATCCGACGCAGACCGCACGGCTCTTGATGCATAGTTCGCCGTCCTCGCCGAGCCCTACCGACACCCCCTGCAGCGGCAGGCCGACCGTGCCGATGCGATATCCCTTGGTTGGATTCACCATGGCCGGGGCGCAGGTCTCCGTCATGCCATACCCCTCAAGCAGCGGCAGTCCGACACCGTTGAAGAAGTGTGCGATGGCCCCGTCCAGAGGAGCGCCGCCGGACACCGCATATTCGCAGTGGCCGCCGAACACGCCCATGATCGTGCGATAGATCAGGCGGTCGTACATGGCGTGGCGCATCCGAAGCGAGGCCGAGAACCCGTTGCCCTCCTGCTGCGCGTGCGACCATTCGCGTGCGGTGGCCGCGGCCTTGGCGAAGATGCGCCCTTTCATGCCGGCACCCGCCTTCTGCGAGGCGGCGTTGTACACCTTCTCGAAGATGCGCGGCACGGCCAGTATGAAGGACGGCTTGAACTCGCCGAAATCAGACAGAATGGTCTTGAGGTTGTTGGACAGCCCCAGCTCCACGTCACCGGCAAAGCAGTACAGCACCATGTACCGCGCGAATGCGTGAGCCAGCGGAAGGAACAGCAGTAGACGGCGGTCACGCCCATAGGCGATGTCGGGCATAGATTGCGTACCGGCATAGGTGACGTACACGAAGTTGCCGTGTGACAGTTCAATGCCCTTCGGCATGCCGGTGGAGCCCGACGTGTACACGATGGTTGCCAGGTCGTCACCCTTCACCAGACGCTCGCGCTCCCAGAACTCCTCGTCACTCACTCCGCGCCCGTATTCCTCCAGCGTGTTCAGCGCACCGAAATCGATGACGTACACGTCTTTCAGCGTGCTGCAGCGCGAGCGGACGGACTCGATCTTGTCACGCTGCGCATCGTTCTCGGCGAACGCCATCGTCACCTGGGAGTCGTTGAAGATCGTGGCGACCTGAGCCGGCGAGTTGGTCTCGTAGACGGGCACGGTGAGGGAGCCGATGGACATGATGGCCATGTCCAGCGCAGCCCATTGCCATGAGGTGGAAGAGATGATCGACACCGCGTCCCCTGGCATGACGCCACGGGCGATCAGGCCCTTGGCCAGTGCGATGACCTTGTCGCGGAATTCGGCGGCCGTGAACGAGCGCCATGAGCCGGTACCGTCCTTGTACGAGACCAGCGGCTCGTCGGGCTTGCGTTCAGCGCGTTCGACCAGCACTGAGAACACGTTTTTATCGCCGTCAATGGGCTTGGTGACCGGTTGCGTATATTCCTTGAGCATTTCAGCGCTCCCCTCGACTGTGGGCCGGTCGTTCCGGCGAACGGGTGGCATCTACATCGCCACCGTTCAATTGTACGGCTTTTCCATACGAATTCGGGGCAGCATCGCCGTCAATCGGGTTTCAGGCCGATGCGCATGGGTCTCACACGGGCGAGCGGATCAAGATATGTCGTCGCCGTCCCCTCGTTTTGCAGTCGAACCCTCCTGACTCCCCAATGGAGGCATCGGCCGTCGCAATGGTCGGATGCCCCTCCCACTTCGCCGATGACGTCGCCGCGTCTCACGGCTGTTCCGGCAACGCCCTCGGTATGCGCCGGCTCGAACGTCGACACAAGGTCACCGTGGTTGACGCTGACGACCGACTTACCGCCGACACTCCCGGCGAACGATATGATGCCATCCGCAGGGGCATACAATTCATCGCCGTCGGATGCCTGCAGATCCACACCGCGATGCCCGGAAAGCCATGGCCGGTCAGGTGGGTCGAAATCCGCGATGACAGCCGGCTGACCCACAGGCCAAAGCCATACCGCCCGACACGCCGCCTGTCGTCCTGCGCATAACGTCACCGCGGCGAAGACCTCTTCCCCGGCGGATGCGGAGGGCACCCGCAATAGCGCCCAGTTCATCATCGCAGCGAACATCACGGCAACGGACATGCAGCACAGCCGGATCATGGTCCGTTTGCAACGCTCCCTGCGGCGAAGCGCGAATTGCCTGCGCCGTATGGCATGGCGGTCATACCGCACCTGAGGATGGTGCCACGCTCCCCGCTGCCCATCTAAATCATCATTCAGCATCAGTCTTTCCCCCCATTCCGTCGTCGGTCGCCGGAACGTCCCCGCGCCCCGGCATCCCCAGCATCGCACACCGATGCACGGCGGAGGGCGAAAAACGACCGATGTGGTCGAAGGCTCGGGAGTTATCCACATTTCGGCGTGTCGCGCCGATACTGCACGGCACTTGCTGCTGGAATCGCCTGACAATGCCCGATGATTCGCGGGCGAAACCGTCGATAAACCGATAATTTGCTTGTGTCTGCGGCATCCGACTGTCAGTTCTCGTCATCAATCAACCATTGGAATTACAGGCGACACGCCGAGGCGAGCACTCAAGTTGCATCCATGTGATTTGTGTGTAATATATTCATCTTGTGCACAGCAGTTAGCTCAGCACAGGAAATCATTCCTGCGTAGCTCAGTTGGCAGAGCATCCGACTGTTAATCGGACGGTCGCTGGTTCAAGCCCAGCCGCAGGAGC
>OAWA01001242.1_pt1 | contig 12624 bp, 10 predicted proteins | sample 1516971 | NCBI WGS metagenome assembly OAWA01 (sample SAMEA2580097, study PRJEB22360) | human gut metagenome | biome: human gut; feature: human-associated habitat; material: faeces | place: Denmark | collected 2008/2010
AGCCACGGTTGCCACCGGGATACCGCTTGGCATCTGCACGATGGAATACAGTGAATCCACACCGCCCAGGTCAGATGTCTTCATAGGAATTCCAATGACCGGCATAGGGAAAATAGCCGCGCACATACCGGGAAGATGTGCAGCCTTGCCTGCACCTGCTATGATAACCTTAAAGCCCTTATCCTCAGCTGCCTTTGCCCAGTCAAAGAATACATCAGGCTCCCTGTGTGCGGAAATAATTGTCATCTCGTAATCAATGCCCAGCTTGTCCAGAATCTCAGCTGCCTTTGCCATAACAGGCATATCAGAGTCGCTTCCCATTACAATTCCTACTTTTGCCATTGTTCATTCTCCTTTTCTAAAGCTCATTATCCTTGTAGATAATTATTATTAGTTTTTCTTATAAGTATCTTTATATAGCTCAATTCTACTTATAATCATAATACTAGGAAATGCGTATGCCGTCAATATAAAACTTGAAAAAAGTCTTCTGCATTTTAAATTGTTTTTATAATGTATCTGCCTAAAACTGCCTGGTTCCTGCATCTATCAGCCAGGCTATCATTTCCGACACAGGCTGGGGAATGCCGGTATGGAGCCCATATGGGTCCGCCGTACATTCCCCTGCAAAATCCTTCAAGTTTCTTTCCGGTTCCTATTGCCTGCTGATAAATTCCAAACATTATCTCAATTCCAGAAATATAAAATTTATCATTATGTTTTCCTTGGCATCAGTAATCATACTTCTCTGCGGCTTTCTTCAGTATTATCACACATTGCACCTCAGCATTACATTCTATCATCCGTAACTTCCATTGCACGCTGCCGTCTTAGCCGGGCATTAAAAATCTCAATCATCCATCAGTCATCGTAGTCATTGCCATCGTGGTCATCATCGTGCCGGTCATCGTCATCATCATCGTGGTCGTCATCATCATCGTGGTCGTCATCATCGTCAAAACGATCATCATCATCAAATCGGTCATCATCGTCAAATCGGTCATCATCGTCAAACCGGTCATCATCCCAGGCTCCCGTATCATTGTCCCAGTCCACATCCGCAATCCTGCCTGTAGCGGCATTTACATCCACCTCGAGTTTCCTTCCATTTACCAGAAACCTCAATTCATAAACACCGTCGTCCAGGTCACATCCCTTGTAGGTCAGTTCATTTTCCTTCAGCCCCAATTCCTTTATGGCGATCCGCTTCGCCTCATTCTTCCCTATATATAACTGTTCTGACTGTTTCCCGTTATCCTTAAGTGTTATGGTGATATCAATGCCGTTTTTGTTTACTGCTTCCCATGCAGCCTCTTCTATCTCTTTCATGAAGTCGGCCCTGGGATAAACAGATCCTTTTTCAGACTCAATGAGCAGCTCTTTCTCATTTTTGTCTCCGCGGAACCATCCCTTATCATCCATACGCTTTACCAGTCTGCGTACAGCTGTATCACAGTCCGCACCGGCAAAATTCCCTGCCCCCTCTAATAATTTTCGTCCGTCCTGATTCAGTCCTTTTGCCTCCAGGACCTCTCCTTCCCTGTCATAGGAAAGGGATATCTTCGGACCTGCGCTGAGGAACACACGTCCCCATGTTTCTTCCTGAATCCTTGTTTCCCTGTTGGAGGGCGCACCCAGTGCCGTGCTGCCCACACCAGGCAGAGAAAGGGCCATGAAACCTGCACACACCAATATAGCTGCCTTTTTAATCCTCTTTGCCGTCATAATTATTTTCCTCCTGTCTGCTGTGATTTATTTATCTACATCCGTAGAATACGTGAGACAAAATGTAAAACCGGGGTCGCGGACAAAAAATTTTATTTTATTTCCCTTCTCATTGCTGCTGCCAAAATATTGACAAATGCAGTTGGCTGTGATATAGTTGCCGCATTGTAATGAAGGAGAGGCAGGTATGGGCTTTTATATATTAAATCAACCTCGGAAGAAAGAGATCTCTGTACAATTCATACCGATGAAACATTGTACAGAGTATGGCGTATCTTATGCGCTTTCGTGATTTCATCGGGAAACTGAGTAATGGACTGGAGGCAGCAGTGTAGGCTGCCGTCGGTTTGATTGCTCTTTTTTCCCGTGGTTATCCGTGCATAAAAGGCTATGGACAATGTTTTGTCCATGGCCTTTTGTAATGTGAGGAAATCGTATGATTTTGTAATACGGCAGAAGGCAGGTGCAAATTTGGCATTTTTGTCCGGTTACAAACAATACGGTTTCCTCCCATACAGCATTCTCCTCACATACAGCTTTCACCTCCCATACAGCTTTCACCGCTCATCCATACATTGCAATACAGCGCAGCACCATTAAATATAAAAGGAGTGTTTCAATTATGAGTTTATTAGATATAACAGGACTTTCCCATTCTTATGGGGACAGCCGCCTTTACAGTGATTCCGCTCTTTCCCTTAACCGCGGGGAACATATGGGGATTGTGGGTCAGAACGGAACCGGCAAAAGTACGCTTATCAAAATATGCACGGAACAGGTCATCCCTGATTCAGGCCGCGTGGCCTGGCAGCCGGGCATTACCATTGGTTATCTGGACCAGTATGCCTGTACCAATCACGTTTTGACCATGGAGCAGTTTTTAAAATCATCCTTTCGCAGCCTATATGAGCTTGAAGCCAAAATAAATCGTCTTTATGACGAGGCCGCATTATCCTGCAATATGGAGGTTCTGAACCAGGCATCACTTTTTCAGGAGCAGTTGGAGCGCAGCGGTTTCTACTCCATTGATACCCATATTGCCCAGGTGGTTTCCGGTCTGGGACTGGTCTCAATCGGTTTGTCCCGTCCTCTTAAGGACATGAGTCAAGGCCAGAGAGCCAAGGTCATCCTGGCCAAGCTTCTCTTGGTAAAACCGGACGTCCTTCTCCTGGATGAACCAACTAATTTCCTTGACAAGGAACATGTGGAATGGCTGGGCGGTTATCTTTCGGCGATTGAAAATGCCTTTATGGTTGTCTCACATGACCGCACATTTCTGGAGCGGATATGCACACGTATCTGCGATATAGACAACGGCAGGCTGTCCAAGTATTACGGCAGCTATACGGAGTTTCTGAAAAAGAAGGCATTTCTGCGCGAGGACCATATAAGGCAGTACAATGCGCAGCAAAAAGAAATCAAAAAAACAGAGGAGTTCATACGGAAGAACATAGCCGGCAGGAAAGCACAGATGGCCCGCGGACGGCAGAAGCAGCTGGACCGCATGGATAAGCTGGCGGCCCTGGAACAAAAGGAAATCAAACCGGAATTCTGTTTCCAATGCCTTCCCTTGACCAAATGCCTGCATTTGTCCGTAAAGCGTTTATCTGTGGGGTATGATTATCCCATTTTGTCCCATCTGGATTTTTCCGTAACCGGAGGACAGAAGGTGGTGGTCACTGGTTTTAACGGCATCGGGAAATCCACCCTGCTGAAAACATTGACGGGAAGCCTGAATCCCCTGGATGGGGTCTTCGCTTTTTCACAGCAGGTTACAATCGGATATTTCGGACAGGATTTCAGCTGGGAAAATGATACATTGACTCCTGTCCAAATTGTCTCCAATGCCTACCCGAAGCTCACGCTTAAGAAGATACGCCAGCATCTTACCCGATGCGGGGTTCTAAGCCGGCAGGCCGTGCAGCCCATGGGCACATTAAGCGGCGGCGAACAGACTAAGGTCAAATTATGCCTTCTGACGCTTAGTCCCTCCAACTTTTTGATTTTGGATGAACCCACTAACCACCTGGATATCCAGGCCAAGGATTCACTGCAGGCAGCTCTTAAGAGCTTTCCCGGAACCATACTGTTGGTTTCCCATGAAGAATCCTTTTACCGCAGCTGGGCAAACCGCATAATACACATTGGGGATTACTCTTCTCCATAAATACGCTGCGGCTTTTGCTTTGCCGCAGGTAATAACATAAAGACGGAACCAGATGGAGTATATCCCAGCCCATCTGGTTCCGTCCTGCTTTTGGCCATACCGTAGTCATTTGGCGGTATTTCCGCCCGGCGGCATCTCCTCTATTTTCTTACGTTACATAACACGCTGCATGACCAGCACATGATATCAGTCATCGTCGTCCTCATCTTCGTCCTTATCATCTTCTCCATCCTCATGCCCGTCGTTATCCTCTTCTTGGGAATCGTTTTCGTCGATATCGTCTTCATCAGAGTCTCCTTCATCGGAATCGTCCTGGTCAGAATGCTCCCCGCCGTCATCTTCGTCCCGGTCTCTGTTATCATTTAATCCATTTCCGGCCTTCCCATTATCTCTTTCATCCAAATCATCCAAATCCTTATCATCGCCTGCACCGCTGCTTTGTCTCACCACATTGTTTCTGCCGGATTTATCCCTGGCTTTTTTGATATCATCATCTCTGTCATCCGTATCGTCTTTGCCGTCATCGTCCCTGCCGTCATCCTTATCACCAGCTTTATCTTTACCGGCATCTTCCTCCCTGTCATCGCCATCATCTTCATCATACTTATCGGGGTCAGCATCATTTTCTTCATCATCATTTTCAGTGTCATCCCCACGCTCATCCTCGTCCCTGTCATCTTCACCATTGCCGTCTGCATCTTCCCCCGTTCCTCCCGGAGGCATTCCGATGAATGCCGGCTTATCCCCTCCTGTTCCTCCGGGTATCTCACCCTTATGATGGGGGGCGGCTGCGGGGGGGCTGTCCTTTCCTATGCTTTCCACATGTACTTCCACCGGCATACCATCCTTTAAAAGGGTGTCCAGCCCTGTACGTATGGCATCGGCCCGTTTTGCCTTCCAGCGCTCGCTCCCGCCGGATGCCGCCACATATATGGTCCCTCCTTCGGTCAGATATCCCATTTCCATGGCCCGTTCCACCAATATACCTGTCATATATTCTGAGTTTCTTCCCTTATATGACACCTGGTCAATGAGTTTTTTTCCGTCCTCATTCACACCTTCCAGGCCAACTACGCGATCCATATAACTCACAGACATTTTCACATCCGGATTGATTCTCACCTCCACTGTACCATACGGCATTCCGTATGCGCCATAGGCCCCGCCTCCCAATACAGCCAGGCACAGGCAGGCAGCCGCGGCCAGCGGAGCAAGACGGAACAGGATGGGAGCCTTTGGTGTCTGCCGGGCAATTATCTCTCCTACCACCTGGCCCTCCTGGTAACCCATATTGGCAGCCTTTATCATTCTGCCTTCATTGTCAAGGACAATGGCATATGACGGATGGCACTCCATTACAAGATAAGTCATACGGTTCCCTCCTTTCCCGGTGATATCTGACACAGATGTCCCCGGATGATTTCATATCCGTTGGTATAAGCCAGCAAAATGGCAACCAGATACGTCCGGTGCCGTTCCATGGTCTTTCTGGATACGCCGGACAGCTCTGCCAGCTCCGCAACGGGAAGTTTGCGGTTCTGTATCAGGTGTTCCAGCAGCCTGGGATGGCTCCTGGCAGCCTCCAGCACTTTGTGGCATGCCCTGAGGGTACGGTCCTGCCGGGGGCAGTTATCCGCCACATCAGACAGACTGATGCCATACTCAGACAGATTCCTTCGGAACTCATCCAGCTCCTCCCTGGTAGCCGTTCTCACATTCCACAGCTGGATTCCGTTTTTCTCATCAGGCGTTACTTCCAATAGGGCATGGGAATCATCCTCCTGTCCTGCCGGGGCATCAAAGGAAACCAATCCCTGATGGCGCCCCTCTTTCCTGATGTAGTCTATGAGCCGGTTGCGTATGGACGCGGCAGCATAAGGCAGGAACGCCCCTCTTCCCCGCTCATACCCCTGGACCGCCTCATAAAAGGCAAACATGGCCACACTAAGCTGGTCCTCCCTGACCTGGGTTGGAGCTCCCTGGGTAAAGCGGACTGTCTCTGCCTGTATGAAATTCATATACTGGCTAATCAGGCTGTCAGCAGCTTCCGGACTCTTCTTTGCCTCATAGACCAAACGGACTATCTGGTACTCTTCCCCCAAGATATCACCTCCATTTACCATAGAATACGCAGGAACCATTTCTGTTTCGGGGTCACAGGAAAATTGTTTCCTTTTTCTTTTCCTTTTTATTTCCTTTTATCTAGTATAACAGAAAAAATCACTTGTTCCATCCATGAATTGGATTGTACAAGTGATTTTTTAATATAGAGCACACCCTCCCCCACAACCAGAGCAGTGTCTCCCTCATCCATCATCGAATCATACTGTTATTCACAATCTAACCCGGCCGCGCCGTCATCCGCTTCATCCAGAGCCTCATTTAACTCCTCTGTGCCTTCCAGCACAAACCTGCCCTGACGGATAATATCAATCCGGCTTCCATCTGCCCTGACAGCCTTTATATCCCCTAATTCCGAGTAGGGAATGGTGATATCCGTATGACAGCTGAAATATGCCTTGGACATATCTGTCTTTCTGAGAAGGGATATCTCATTGTCTCTGGCAATGACCTCCCTGCCGTCAGGATTATACATGGGCGAATCCTCAGCAAAGCTGTAGCAAGTATCACCCACTGCAAAATGAGGCCCCATCTTTTCGGCAATAAGGATAGGCAGCTTATCGCCAATGGAAAACCTTCTGGCCACGGCATAGGCCGTAGTATTGGTACCGATGGCGAACTCGCCCAAAGGCAGCCAGTCATGGTTTCGCATAATGACCTGCTTCACAAGGGCCTGGCCCTGTCTGCGGGCGTCCCCGGTGTCCTTATCATTTCCAGCTGCCCCAGCGCCCTTATCATTTCCAGCGTCCCCGGCAGCCCCCGCTTCCTCAAAATTCCCGCAGGAATACTCCGTCACCTTACCATCCTTAAACACCATGCGCAGATTCCTGAACTGATAATCCTCCACATAAACATTCTTTACGTGCAGCAGTCCTTCTGTCCCCTTCAGTATGGGGGATGTAAAAACCTCTCCCAACGGAATGTTCACATCAGACACACAGTTCTCGAAATTAGTCTCCTTTTCCCTGTCCCTTAAGGGGTGGAGAGCCACCTTCATGGATGTCTCATTGCCGTCACGGCCTGTTATGAGCACATAGCCGGCCTCATCCAGTGCCTGGATGATACACTGCTGTATTTTCTGGTACTTCTCATAATCCAGTGTATTGATCCGGATGGTTTCCCTGAAAACAGCCTCGAAATCCGGCCCAATCTCTGGTTTGGGAAAGGCAATGATGGTGAAGCTGGTCTCGTCTCCCGGCATATATTGATTTACAATCTGCCTGGATTCATTGGCATAAGCCAGGGTCAGCGCCTCCTGATGGGCGTTGAGAGCCAGAGCCGCTTTTTTATTTTCAGGAGCAAAGCCTTCCTCACCAAATGTCTCCACCAGGGCAGGGCCAGCGCACCAGGCGGCTTCCTTCCGGTAGGTCTCATAGGCGGACCGCAGAACGGCCAGCTTCCTCTCCTTAAAAGCATTGCCCATATAAAGGGCGCTGTCATAACGATGGTCATAATCGTACTGCTTGTTGGGAGATGTGCCGTAATATCCCCTGCGTCCGTTCGCCCTGCGGTTCACGGACTCCACCGCTGCCCTGTAACAGATGGGTTCAAGTCCCATCTCCCGGAAGTACTCCACCGCCCTGCGGATCATCCGCTCAAAGCCCAGCTGGAATTCCACCACAACGGTTCGTTTTTTCTTCAGGTCCCTGCCCATGACCTGAAACCCCTTCCTGAATCCTTCCGTATAAGTGGATGCCATCTGGTCAATGGTCTCCTGGGGAAGACTGTTCATGAAAGAGGCAAGCTTTATCTCTGTCTCCGAAACATATTCCCCATAGGCATAGAGATACCGCAAATCAGTCAAATCCCGCTTCATCACGATATCTGTTCCAAAGGAAAGGGCCGGATCCAGTCCCTCCCGAATCCGCCAGTCCACGGTGACCTCCGCATAGTCGCTGACAAACCAGTACAGGGAATCCTTAATCAGCTGCTCCAGAGGCGCATTTTTTCCCTCCTCCCATGCCTGTGCAAAAAGGTTATACACTTCCAGGAACAGCTCATTCAGTATGGTGATATTCATAAGCCGCATCTCAAAGGCATATACAATATCAGCCCGGATTTCCGTATAGAGAAAGGATAAAAGCTGGCCGTAGCCATCCCCCAAAACCTCCACCGCGTAATCCGGATTGGCAAAGCTCTCCCTGTAATTTTCAGGCAGAATGTCCTGGTACAGGGCGTAATTTTCCTCCTGCAGCGCCTCCAGGGTCAAAGAAGTCCCCTCCAGCCCGTCCTCCCCGCTTAAACCGGTTTCTTCCACCCGCTTTGCCAGTCTCTCTATCCTGCGGATAAAAGCCGAAACCTTCTTAAAATAACAGCCGTAAGGCAGCCCCATCTCCTCTGTATCCATGGACCTGATACGCTCCATGGACAATTCGTAGCGCTCCCTTACGGCATCATTCTCTTCCTGTAATAAGATTCTGTAATCCATCTGCATTTACTCCCATCTATCTTACAATACCGGTTACGATAATCACAGCCCACACGATGACCAGCACCACGCAGATACTGATTCCTATTTTCGCCAGTATGTAATTGCGGTCCTTTTCCATAAATGAGCGCACACCGTACCACAGCCCCATAAGGGCTGCAGCAAGGCTGGAAAAGCCGTAAGCCCCTGTATTCAGGCCTCCCTGGCCCGCCCTGGCCACAGACAGATACATGCTGGCCGTGCCTAAAGCCAGTCCCAGCACTGCCAGTGTCAGACAATAGTAGCTGTTTCTTGCAAAAGGATTTCTAACATACGATACCTTATCGCCAATCTGCCTCAACGGGAAAGCCTCCTTTTTCTCAATTTGCACCGGGTCCATTGTACCAGGCGGTAACACAGATAACCTGCGGCTGCTCCCAGGGTGTTGAGCAGCATATCATCCACATCAAAGCTTCCCACCTTGAACACCAGCTGCAGAGTCTCTAACATCAGACTGAAAACAAAGCCGAACATAACCGTGTTGTACCACTTTTTGCTGCGTCTGCTGATAATGGGGAGAAAGAACCCAAAAGGCATGAAGGCCGCCACATTTCCTATCATGTTAATCATGAACAATGTGGGGCCCAACACGTCATAATACCGGAAATACCGCGTAATTTCCTTAAAGGGCACCAGATTATACTGGTACCCCCTGTCAGTGTCTGTGCGCCCGAAGGATTCTGAAAAAAACATGAAATACGCCAGAAAGCAAAGATACAGTATGAATAATACCCAGCCCAGCTTTTGACGCTTTGTTGTATTTCTTATCATTGTCAGCCCCGCTTACTAAAATTCAATTTCGGATTTTCGTTTCAGCAGCAGCGCTCCATTTACAATGGAAATGATTCCAACCGTAAGGCCGGTCACTGCTATGATGACTCCTATCGCTATGCAGCCAGCCCCTGTGTTACGCATGGTTTTATACACTCTCTCCATATTCATCGCCTTTCTTCCTGGAAACATCATTATGCCTGGGCTCCATACTGCTCATAGTAAGCGTCGATGGCTGCCTTTATCTGATCGTCGATGACTACCTTGCCATTTATTTCTTTATTATAGAGGTGCTCCACCACATCTGCCATGGAAACGATGGCGGCAGTGGGGAAACCGTATAAATCCTTAATCTCATCCAGAGCGCTCCTGGTGCCTTTGCCGCGCTCCATACGGTTTAAAGAAACCATGAGTCCCTTGATTTCCACATCTCCCTGGGCCTTGATGATGGGGAATGTCTCCTCGATGGACTTGCCGGAAGTGGTCACATCCTCGATGATAACTACCTTGTCCCCGTCCTTGATAGGACTGCCCAAAAGGATGCCTGTATCGCCGTGGTCCTTGACCTCCTTGCGGTTGGAGCAGTAACGGATGTCTTTTCCGTACAGCTCACTGATTGCCATGGTGGTTGCCACGCTTAAGGGAATCCCCTTATAAGCCGGCCCAAAGAGCACATCAAAATCCAGTCCGAAATTGTCATGGATGGCCTTTGCGTAGTACTCTCCTAATTTTCTCAGCTGGGTTCCTGTGACATAGCTTCCCGCATTCATGAAAAACGGGGACTTACGTCCGCTCTTTAATGTGAAGTCGCCAAATTTTAGCACACTGCTTTCCACCATAAAATCTATAAATTCCTGCTTATAGTTTTCCATCTTCCTTAAACCTCCTGTATTTACGGGCCGTTTAACCGCTCTGTAATTCTTTTGCTGATGCCTTTTTTAAACTGCCTTTGTCACTGTCTTTTATCACTGCCTTTTATCACTGCCTTACCCTGCCGGTGCTACCTCACAGCCCCTATAAGGTCCCGGATATCTCCGATACCGTACGTTTCCATATATGCCCGGATTCCATCCACAGTCTCCACCGTGGCATAGGGGTTATGGAAATTGGCCGTGCCGATGGCAACAGCCGTGGCGCCTGCCAGTATGAACTCCAGGGCGTCATCTGCATTTCTGATTCCTCCCATGCCGATGATAGGAACCTTCACTGCCTGGGCAACCTGGTATACCATGCGCACAGCCACCGGCTTCACAGCAGGACCAGACAGTCCTCCTGTCCTGTTGGCCAGCGCGAATGCCCTTTTGTGAATGTCAATCCCAGCCGGTGTAAGGGTATTAATTAATGAAATGGCATCTGCCCCGCCAGCCTCTGCCGCCCTGGCCATGACAGTGATATCCGTCACATTGGGGCTCAGCTTCATGATGATGGGCTGCCTTGCATGTGCCTTTACCTCCCTGGTAATGGCCTCCACCGCCTTTGGGTCCTGGCCGAAAGCGATACCGCCTTCTTTTACATTGGGACAGGATATATTAATTTCCAGCATATCCACTGGCTGGTCCCCAAGACGCTCCACCACATCAATATATTCCTCCGTGGTCTTTCCGCAGACATTGACCACGATTTTTGTGTCATACTGTTTTAAAAAGGGAATATCCCTCTTTGTGAACACGTCAATGCCCGGATTCTGAAGGCCGATGGCATTGAGCATGCCGCCGTATACTTCCGCTATCCTGGGAGTTGGGTTGCCCGGCCACGGCACACTTGCCACACCCTTGGTAACCACTGCGCCCAGACGGTTTAAATCCACAAACTCACTGTATTCCATGCCGGAACCAAATGTGCCCGACGCTTCCATTACCGGATTCTTAAATTCCACACCGGCAATATTTACACTCATATTCATCTAAACGGTACCTCGCTATCTTTCACCTATACATGCCTACAGCTCAATCTCATCTGCCCTAAACACAGGACCGTCCTTGCATATACGCTTATTGTGTACCTGTGAATGGTCATCCACCTCTTTGGACCGGCACACACAGGCCAGACAGGCGCCTACTCCGCAGGCCATCTTCTCTTCCAGGGAAAGCCAGCACTCCAGCCCCTTTTCGGCCGCATATGCCTTCAGTGCCCGGAGCATGGGAGTGGGACCGCAGGCGTAAATGACATCCGCCGTAAGGCCCTGCTCGCGGATAGCGTCCAGCACATTTCCGCTGGTTCCGAAGCTGCCGTCCTCCGTGGCTGCGTATACCGGACCGTATGCCTCAAATTCATCCTTTAAGAACATCTGGCTGTCTCTGTATCCCAGCACGGACTGGACCAGATTGTCCTCTTCGTCCTTGTTAAGCTCATGAAGAGCTTTTGCCAGTTCCAGCATAGGCGGAACACCGATGCCTCCGCCTATCAGAAATGCCTTTTTTCCGGCCTCCAGGGGAAACCCATTGCCCAGAGGTCCCAGGACATCAATGGTATCGCCTGCCGTGAGCCCGGAGAACTCCTTCGTGCCTTCCCCCGCAATGCGGTACACCAGCCTCAGCTCTCCCTTTTCCTTATCAATGCCGCACAAACTGATGGGACGCGGAAGAATCCTGGCCCCGTCTTTTGAATAAAGGGATACAAACTGGCCCGGAACTGCTGACTCCGCTATCTCAGGCGCTTTTATCCTCATATCGTATATATCGGCAGCCAGCTGCTCCTGGAGCGTGACGGCTGCTGTTATTTTCACTTTTGCCATAACATGAATCTCCTGTCTCTTACAGTACGCTGCTGATATCAGCAACCATGTCAATCACTGCCTGTCTGGATGCCTCGCCGAAGTGCTCCGGCCCGAAGTTCTTATACTTTTCCTGTTTGTAAGCCGCAATGATTCCTCTGGAGGAGTTAACCACAGCGCCAAGCCCGTCCTGATTAAAACAATGCTTCAGGTCAGCGGCTGTTCCTCCCTGTGCCCCGTATCCGGGTACCAGGAAATAGGTGTGGGGCATGAGCTTTCTCAGAATCTCGCTCATCTCAGGATAGGTGGCGCCTACAACAGCGCCCACATTGCTGTACTCACCGTCCATACAGCCGGCACCCCACTCCTCCACTTTGGCGGCCACCCACTCATAGAGGGGCTTACCGTCAATCAGGCGGTCCTGGAATTCGCCGCTGGACGGATTGGAGGTCTTGACCAGAACGAAAAGGCCCTTGTCCTCACTCCTGCATACATCCACAAAGGGCTTCACGCCGTCTGTTCCCAGATATGGGTTTACAGTAAGTATATCCACATTGAATCCGCTTAAGGATTTGCTTCCCACCTGCACCCTGCCAAGATGGCCTGCTGCATAGGCAGCGGATGTGGAGCCGATATCGCCTCTCTTGGCGTCGCCAATAA
>OAWA01001247.1_pt1 | contig 12575 bp, 8 predicted proteins | sample 1516971 | NCBI WGS metagenome assembly OAWA01 (sample SAMEA2580097, study PRJEB22360) | human gut metagenome | biome: human gut; feature: human-associated habitat; material: faeces | place: Denmark | collected 2008/2010
GTGCGCACGGCCCTCTTTTCACCGCCCGTATCCGCAGGGGCGAGCCGCTGACGGTCACCGACCCCAACATGACCCGCTTCCTCATGAACCTGGACGAGGCGGTCGACCTCGTGCAGTTCGCCTTCGAGCACGCCAATCCCGGCGACCTGTTCATCCAGAAGGCGCCTGCCTCCACGATCGGCGACCTCGCCGAGGCCGTGCAGGAGGTCTTCGGCCGCGTGGGCACCCAGGTCATCGGCACCCGCCACGGCGAGAAGCTGTTCGAGACCCTCATGACCCGCGAGGAGCGCCTGCGCGCCGAGGACATGGGCGGCTACTACCGCGTGGCCTGCGACTCGCGCGACCTGAACTACGACAAGTTCGTCGTCGACGGCGAGGTTGAGACCCAGGCCGACGAGTCCTACACCTCCCACAACACCGAGAGGCTCGACGTGGAGGGAACCATCGCCAAGATCAAGACCGCCGAGTACGTGCAGCTGGCGCTCGAGGGCCGCGAGCACGAGGCGGTGCAGTAGGGTGCGCGTCCTCGTCACCGGCGCAAAGGGGTTCGTGGGCAGGAACCTCTGCTGCGCGCTGAAGAACATCCGCGACGGTAAGGACCGACGCGAGAAGTGTCAGGGGCTGCTTCCGCTCGAGGTCATGGAGTACGACGTCGACTCGACGCCCGCGGACTTGGAGGACTACTGTTCCCGCGCCGACTTCGTCTTCAACCTGGCCGGCGTCAACCGCCCCAAGGACCAGTCGGAGTTCATGGAGGGCAACTTCGGTTTCGCCTCCACGCTGCTCGAGATGCTCGAGCGCCACGGGAATAAATGCCCCGTCATGCTCTCCAGCTCCGCGCAGGCGAGCCTGTCGGGCCGCTTCGAGGGCTCCGTCTACGGCGAGTCCAAGCTGGCGGGGGAGGGCCTGTTCCGGGAGTACTCGGAGCGCACCGGCGCCCCCGTGCTCATCTACCGCTTCCCGAACCTCTACGGCAAGTGGTGCCGCCCGCGCTACAACTCCGCCGTGGCGACCTTCTGCGACGCCATCGCCAACGGCCGCCCCTACACCGTGAACGACCCATCCGTGGAGCTCGAGCTCCTCTACATCGACGACCTGGTCGACGAGATGCTGAGCGCCCTGCTGGGTCAGGAGCATCGCTGCGGTTACGAGAGGCTGGAGCGCGTCGACGGTGATGATTTCTGCTACGTCCCCAACACCGATGTGAAGTCCCTGGGCGAGATCGTCTACCTGCTGGGCTGCTTCCGCGACAGCCGCGAGACGCTTTCCGTCCCCGACCTTTCGGAGGGGTCCTTCTCCAAGAAGCTCTGGAGCACATTCCTGTCCTACTACGAGCCGGGGCACTTCGCCTACGGCCTCAAGCCCAATGTCGATGACCGCGGCTCGTTCACCGAGTTCCTGCGCACGCCGGAGCGCGGGCAGGTTTCCATCAACGTTTCGAAGCCCGGCATCACCAAGGGCAACCACTGGCACATGAGCAAGTGGGAGAAGTTCCTGGTGGTGTCCGGCACCGCGAGCATCAAGTTGAGGAAGGTGGGGGAGGACACGGAGGGCAATCCGTTCCCCGTCGACGAGTACGTCGTCTCGGGTTCAGATATGCGCGCCGTGGAGATGATCCCCGGCTACACGCACTCCATCACCAACCTGTCCGACACCGAGGACCTCGTGACGGTCATGTGGGCCAACGAGCCCTTCGACCCCGAGAACCCCGACACTTACTACGAGGAAGTCTAGAGGTTTTGACCAGATACGCTCATATTAATAGCGTTCCAAATGGATCCACTGGGCGCATTATGATGAAGGAGCATCTTGCTCTTATTGATCAGGGGCACGAATCGCTTGCTTGCTGGGGCAGAAGAAGGCCTGTGAGCAGTGTCAGTGAATACTGTTTTGGGTCACCGGCTAATTTTATAATTGACGTTGGTCTTACTCTCCTTGACGGTAAGGTGGGCTTTCATTCGGTGAGGCAAACCGACGCGTTGATTCATCGTCTTGATGAGTTCGGTCCTGACGTGGTTCACTTGCACAACCTCCATGGTTACTATTTGAATATTGATAAACTGTTTAAATGGTTGATGAGATCTGATTGTCGTGTTGTATGGACTTTGCACGACTGCTGGGCTTTTACCGGCCATTGCCCTTATTTCACCTATTCTTGCTGCAATCAATGGAAAACTGGATGTGGCGCCAAGAGGTGCCCTCAACTTATGGGATATCCTCCAACTATTAATTCTGCATCATGTAAATGGAGCTACGAGGCCAAACGTTCGATTTTCACTTCGCTGCCTTCCAATCGAATGACTATCATTACCCCTTCTAAATGGCTTGCTGGACTGGTCGCTTGTAGCTATTTATCAAAGTATCCGATTGAGGTTGTACACAATACGATTGATCTCAACGTTTTTAAGCCACGATCCAATAGTGAGGTTTTTAGCGTTAAGGAGAAATACGGCCTTGATTCGAAGAAAATTATTTTAGGGGTTGCCTCTCCATGGTCCAAGCGTAAGGGTCTTTCAGACTTTTTTGCCCTTGCGGATAAGCTTGACAAGTCCGAGTATTCTATTGTTTTGGTTGGACTGAGTGCTAAGCAGATGAGGCAACTACCTCCGGGGGTGGTTGGTATTCCGCGAACCGACTCTCAGATAGAGTTGGCCTCACTATATAGTTCTGCCTCCGTTCTATTCAATCCAACATACGAAGATAATTATCCTACGGTCAATCTTGAGGCTGAGGCTTGTGGGGTTCCGGTCGTTTGTTACGATGTCGGTGGATGCTCCGAGACCTTGCATAGGGACGATTCAAAACTTGTTGAATGTGGTGACGTACTGTCCGCCTCATTATTGTTGGCTAAATACTAGACTCGGCTTATAAGGAAAACTATGACTTCCAATATTTCTTTTAATAACGACGGCCGCCTGAAGCTGCTCATCATCGTGGGCACCCGCCCCGAGGTCATCCGCCTGTCCGAGGTCATCAAGAAGTGCCGCCGCCACTTCGACTGCCTGCTGGCGCACACCGGGCAGAACTACGACTACACGCTCAACGGCATCTTCTTCCGCGACCTGTCGCTGGAAGACCCCGACGTCTACCTGGACGCCGTGGGCGCCGACCTGGGCGAGACCGTGGGCAACATCATCGCCGCGAGCTACAGGCTCATGGTTGAGGTGAAGCCCGACGCGCTGCTGATCCTGGGCGATACCAACAGCTGCCTTTCCGCCATCGCGGCCAAGAGGCTCCACATCCCCATCTTCCACATGGAGGCGGGCAACCGCTGCAAGGACGAGTGCCTGCCCGAGGAGACCAACCGCCGCATCGTCGACGTCATCTCCGACGTCAACCTGGCCTACTCCGAGCACGCACGCCGCTACCTCAAGGACACCGGCTGCGCACCCGAGCGCACCTACGTCACGGGCTCGCCCATGGCCGAGGTCCTGCGCGCCAACCTGGACAAGATCGAGGCATCGAATATCCTCTCCGAGCTCGGCCTTGAGCCCAAGCGCTACATGCTCCTCTCCGCGCACCGCGAGGAGAACATCGACACCGAGGCGAACTTCACGAGTCTGTTCACCGCGATCAACGCCCTGGCCGAGAAATACGACATGCCGATCCTGTACTCCTGCCACCCGCGCTCCCGCAAGCGCCTGGAGGCCACCGGCTTCAAGCTGGACCCGCGCGTGCGCATGCACGAGCCCATGGGCTTCCATGACTACAACTGCCTGCAGATGAACGCCTTCGCGGTGGTTTCCGACTCCGGTACCCTGCCCGAGGAGTCCAGCTTCTTCGCCTCTATCGGCCACCCGTTCCCGGCAGTGTGCATCCGCACCTCGACCGAGCGCCCTGAGGCACTGGACAAGGCGTGCTTCACGCTTGCCGGCATCTCCGAGAAGGGGCTGTTGCAGGCAGTCCACACCGCCGTCGAACTCGACATCGAGGGGTCACTGCCCGAGGCCCCTGTGCCCGACTATGCAGACGAGACCGTGTCCACCAAGGTGGTCAAGATCATCCAGAGCTACACCGGGGTCGTGGACAAGATGGTGTGGAGGAAGAGCATTTAATGACTAGCTCATGTGCTGGAAAGAAAATGCTTGTTGTTACGCAGCATTTCTATCCGGAATCTTTTCGAATTAATGACTTGGTGAAGGGATTTGTTGAAGACGGAGTAGGTGTAGATGTTCTCTGTGGCATCCCTAATTATCCTTCAGGCGAATGGTCTGATGGATATGGTTATTTCGGTCACCGTCGAGACGATTATTTCGGTGCGTCCGTTTTTCGGTCTGGCGAAATCCGTCGTAAGGGTAATACTTCGATACGCATTTTCCTGAACTATATTAGCTGGCCAATTACTGCTTCTTTTAGAGCTTTGAGACTCAATAAAAAGTATGACGTTGTATTTTGCTACAATACAAGTCCTATTTTGATGGTAATTCCTGCAAGGGTTGCTGCATGGCGAAATAAATGTCCTCTAGTAACTTATGTCTTGGATATTTGGCCCGAGAACCTTTACACAGTCTTGAATGTCCAAAGCGGTTTTCTGAGGTCTTTTGCCAAATCTTTTTGCGACAAGCAGTATGCGGCTTGCAATAAGCTGATTGCTTTGAGCGATTCTTTGGCTGATAACCTGCTTCATAGAGTCAAGCCTTTGAATTCTGATGTTTCGATAGACGTAATACCTCAACATTGCGAGGAAAGTTACGAGCAAAAGATTGTCTCATCGGAACTGAGATCGCAATTCAAAAATCAATGCGTATTCCTATTTGCTGGTTCTATAACCCCCGCCCAAGGGCTTGATACGGTTATTGAAGCGTTCTCGCGTGCAATTTCAGAGAACCCTATCGAGATGAAGCTGTTAATTCTTGGCGATGGCATGTCTAGGGCAGAACTGCAGAAGCTCGTTTCAAGCAAGGGGCTTGATAGTTCTGTTTTGTTTTTGGGGCGCGTGGATCCCGAGGTCGTTCCCATGTATTCAGATATTGCAACGGCAATGATTGCACCATTTGCTGACAATCCCGAGTTAGAGCTTACTATTCCGGCGAAAATTTCAAGTTGCATGGCGTCTTCGAAACCAATACTTGCCGTAATGCGCGGTGAAGGGGCCAATGCGGTTCGTTCTGCTAGATGCGGGTTCGTCTCCAATCCTTCAGATGTTAATGCACTTGCTAACAACATGGTTAAAATTGCTTCAATGAATAAAGACGCTATTGAAGCTTTAGGATCTAATGGCTTCAGTTATTATCGTGAGCATTTCTCGAGATTGGTTTGTTTGGATAAAATTAAGCAGGCTCTATTTTCAATATAGGTCCGATGTGGATCGTTGGGGTTTTAATGGATGACATGTTGAGAGTGCTGGTAATCATTCCTGCATATAATGAGCAAGCCAATATCGTTCAGACTGTTTCATCGGTTGTTGAAGCTGGCTATGATTATGTAGTGGTGAATGATGGCTCAACCGATAAAACTCTATCTATTTGCCGTCAACATGGATTTAATGTTCTTGACCTTCCGCAAAATTTGGGCATCGGTGGTGCTGTTCAGGCCGGTCATAAATATGCGCTCAGGCATGGTTATGACATTGATGTCCAGGTTGATGGTGACGGGCAGCATGATCCTTCTTATATTGGGAACCTAATCGAGCCGGTTATTGATGGTGCCGATTTATCCATTGGTTCCAGATTTGCCGTTCCCACGGAAGGCTTTCAGTCTACCTTTTTAAGGAGAGTAGGTATCCGATGGCTTTCTGGTTGGTTGAGATTATTTACCGGAAAGACGATTAAGGATCCTACTTCTGGATTTCGCGTGTGCGGCAAAAAAGCCATAGATCTGTTCAGTAGGGACTATCCAGATGATTATCCTGAGCCTGAATCTATTGCCGCAGCATTAAAAACTGGTCTTTCAGTGGTTGAGGTTCCTGTACTTATGCGCGAGAGGCAGGGCGGAGTGTCATCAATTTCTGGCCTCTCTTCAATTTATTACATGATTAAGGTTTCGCTTGCAATTTCCATGGCCTGTTTTGTTTATAGAAAGGCGGCTCACTCATGAGTATGATAATTCGCGTGGGCGCTGGCGTAATTTTTAGTGGCCTTTTCTTTTATGTCGTTTCCTTAGTCGGTAAAGGAAAGCTACTTTTAAAGTACTCGTTACTATGGCTTTGCCTGTGCGTGGTGGCACTATTTAGCGTTTGTTTTCCGGAGTTAATTTATCGAATTTCAGATTGTATTGGGTTTATTAGCCCGTCAAATTTCGCTTTTCTTGTCGCTGTAGTACTTTTATTGATGATTTCATTATCTCTCAGTATTGCGATTAGCAGACTCGTTACGGCTTGCAAGAACTTAACCCAACGTATTGCGATTCTTGAAAATGAGAATGATGTTTTGCGAAATCAACAGAGTTAATTAAAGACGAGGTTTAGATTAACTGTATGAATAACTATTTAGGAGCGGAAGCTCGAAACCATCGTGTTTGCAGCGGCTTGTATCGCCTTTACCATGTCGGTATTTTTGCCCTGCCGTTATCTTTTGCACTGATATATCTGTCTTTGTTTGTTAATTACATAGATGCTTTCTATGGCACGGTTGGCTTTACAATTGCCAACCCGATGTTTAATGACGATATGGCAGTTCTATTTGTTGCTGGAGTGACTATTGTATTTGTCATTTCTGTAATCAAATTGGTGGAGTATAAAAGCGAGTTTTTGTATAAACATCGATGGTTAATCGGTATGACTGTTGCGATGCTTGCCGTTGCTTTTAAAATCAGCGGCTCATCGATTGGCATGTGGAGCATTATGCTTCCCGAAAACGCTGGTACTCCGTTTTGGGGTATACCGAGGTCCCTTCGAAGTGATGAGTTCTCAGTTGGAACCCTGTTTCAACTTTCTCAATCCCATAATGGATATGCTCCAATTTCGGAAATCCTGAGAGGAGATTTAACGGATGTCCGGATGGTTTATGGCGCTTCCTGCTGGAGCGTAATCACGTTATTTAGACCAGTGCTTTGGGGTTATTTGTTATTTGGTTTTGAGTTCGGTTTAGCGTTTGCTTGGTCCGCGAAACTATGTCTAATGGTTCTTGTCTCTTTTGATTGTGCCTTTCTCATTATTAAGTCAAAGCCGCTCAGCTTGCTCTTTTCATGCTTGCTTTGTTTTTCGCCACTGATTCAATGGTGGGGCACGGGCGAGGTGATTCTTTATGGCCAAGCCCTTGTCTTGTTGTTGGATAGGGCGCTCTTTACTCGAAAAAGGAATATCAGGATTATTGCGATGGCTGCTATAGCATGGCTATGTGGTTGTTATATAATGCTGATGTATCCTGCTTGGATGGTTCCATTTTTCTTCATTTTTGGCTTGATGGGTGTATTTAGAACAATAGAGTATTGTCAAACTTTAAAATCTAACGATCAACATTCAGTTCTTGCATGGTCACTAAGTGATACTTTTGTTTTAGTATTCTGCCTATTGATCTCGGCGGGGCTAATATCCCTTTCCTTCTTCCAGTCCTCCGAAGCAATGACATCTGTTATGAATACCGTTTATCCTGGTGCGCGCTTTGAAACTGGCGGAAGCGGACTTCCTGAACTTTTTTCTTATGCAATTCCACTCTTTTACGCCTTTGATTCACCGCTGGTTTCAAATGAATGCGAAATCGCAACCATTCTTTGTTTCTTCCCTCTTGGAACGCTTGCATCTCTGCTTTGTTTTATTAAAAGGCGAGATTGGCAGTTAATTGTGCTTACAGCACTTCAATTGTTTTTCCTAGTCTTTGCATTTATTGGTTTTCCGTCATTTCTATCTCGAATAACCTTAATGTATAACGTTCCTGTTTTGCGACTATTGTTTCCTATTGGTTACCTGGAACTTCTCCTATTTTTGATTTCTGTCGAAAAGGCTAAAGAATCCCAAGGGAAGTACAGTTCCATTGGTTATTTGCCAATTATCTTAATAATCGGTCTTATTCTGAGTTCAGCATTCCAGATTTTCATCCTTTTTTCTGCGAAATATCTTGTTGCAAGGATGCTGTATCTGTTGATGCTTATGTTGTTCTGTCTTTTTTCGTGCCTTTCGTTTTACTCTTTTATTCTTGGAAAAAAATGTACCGGTTTATTCGTTGCTTTTGCGATTTGCTTCGGCGTAATTCCAGGGCTCTGTATTAATCCAATTCAAATTGGTGCGGCTCCACTTACAGATACGAATTTAGAGTCTCTCGTTAATCAGTTTGTGGAAGAGAGTGATTATTCAGATAAATGGGTTGTCGATGGTTCTTGGACAGTTGCCAATCTTTGCGCTGCGTATGGAGCGCCTGTAATTAACTCCACCAATGCTTATCCTGATCTGACGCGTTGGAATTCTATCGATAATAATAACGAGAATGAGTACGCATACAACAGATATGCTCATATCGTTGCTAATGTATTCGCTCCATCTACGTCATTTAAATCCACTCAGGATGATCTTTTCACAGTGAATTTGACTGAAAATGATTTAAGGCAGCTTAATGTGAAGTACGTTATGTCTAGTAGGGATTTGACAGAGTATTCATCTGTTAAATTGCAAATCACGCAATTAGGTTCAGCAAATGGGTTCTTTCTTTATAAATTAACCTATTGAGAATAAGGGGCTGTCGGTTTAACCGACAGCCCCTTATTCCTCCTTTACCTGCTCAGAATTAAAGCGTCATAAGTGTTTTTAAATTTGATAATACAAATTCCCGCTGACGATGTTGCGATTTATATACGGGTCGCCCTTCACGTAATACTCTGGCCATAGGTAGTTGAGCAGTGAGTATTCCCTATGGAATCTCATTTTCTTTTCATCGCTGATTTCGTAGCCTCGGGATAACGACTCGTAATGATACAGCTCGGTATCGGGTGTATATACAACAAGATAGTTGTGACTTCTCACTTTGAGGCAATAGTCAACATCATTAAAAGCAACAGCCAGTTCTTCTCTAAAGCCGCCGACTTCGTCGAATACAGCTCTCTTAGTCATGAGGCAAGCTGCAGTTACTGCGCTTAAATCTTGTGTGCGGTCACATAGATTGAAGTAGCCCCATTTACCTCTGGGGTAGTCTTTTCCAAGGTGACCGGCTCCAATTCCTCCGATACCGACGCCCGCATGCTGCAAGGTATTGTCGCTGTAGAAAAGTCTTGCGCCAACAATGCCAACCTCTTTTCTCGAACAAATGCCCAACATGTTTTCAATCCAGTTCGGGGTTATAACCTCCGTATCGTTGTTTAACAAGAGAAGGTAGTCGCCCTTCGCTTTGCTAGTGCCGAAATTCATCAACTTTGAGAAGTTAAATTCCGCATCCCAATATTCGATGCGAATCGTATCGGGATAGCTCTTCTCTAATTCGGAGTAGTACTCGAATGTTTCTGGGTTCTCACTGTTGTTTTCAATGATGACGATTTCGTAGTTATCGTACGTTGAGCGTTCAATGATCGACTTTATGCACGTGTCGAGAACAGATGGATGGTCCTTTGTCGGAATAATGATTGATACAAGTGGATGACTATCTGGAACTGCATAGGTAACTTTATAAGTGAAGGGGTCGTTCCCACGGTAAACCTTTGCTGAAACATTAAGTCTGTCCAAATGGGCCTGTACGGCTTTGACGCCAGCATCCCATGCATATAGCTTTGAGTTCGGGTCACCTGCAGTTGAGTTTTCGGTGATTCTCCAGTGGTACAGAATTTTAGCCACGTGTACCACATTCTGTGCGTTTTCTATCGCTTTAAGCGTCAGGTCATGGTCTTGGGCTCCATCGTACTGCTCGTCGCCGTACTCCAGAGAATCGAATAGTGTTTTTCTGATTGCAAGAAAATGGCAAATATAATTAACACTTCGTAGTAAATCGATGCTTAAATCTGGCTTAAAGAATGGGTCACCATAGCTGCCATTGGCAAACAGCTTGTCTTCGTCGCAGTAAATAAGATCAGTATTGTCTTCAGCATTAATTGCATGCGCATATTCATAAAGCGCCGAGGGCTCGAGCGTATCGTCATGGTCTAAGAAGCAAATGAAATCTCCATTCGCTTCTTTTGTCCCGGCAAGAGTATTTTTGGAAATGCCGGAATTGCTTGCTAGCTCTATCACCTTAATGCGAGCGTCTTTATTCTTAGCAGTTTCGATCATATCTACAAGCGCACTGTTATCTGGGCTTGCATTGACCAGCACAAGCTCCCAGTTCGCATAGCTCTGTTTAAGAACTGATTCCACCATTTCCCTGAACAAATTATCGGGTGTGTTGAATAGGGGAACGACGATGCTGAACAAAGGCATTTTCTTGAAGGTAACCATCGATTGTTTTTCGAGCATCGCCGAACTTGCCTTGTGTTGCTCGAACCAATTTGGATATGCAGACGGATCAATCGAAATAGGCTTCATTTTCGACGTGGTTAAAATGCGCAGCTTATCGAGCTCTTCATTGTCCACAACAGCGAAGCTGTTAAAGCTTGGGTGGTTATTGTCTTCGATTGTGAAGATAAGCCTATTTGTGCTATTTGGGATTCGGACCGAGTATTGAATTTCGCGACGTTTTTTATTGGGAGCAAACCACAAGGGAATCGTAATGTCATCGGTGGTGATCGGCTCGATCTCAATACGATTCATCGAAGTATCGAAGCAGCTGATGGCTATTTTGTTGTCGTTGCGCTGGGGAAGTTTTACTGAGCAGCGAAGAATGGCCTCATCTCCATCTTCGATAAACTCGTGAAAACGCATGCTTGCTACATCCAAGTCATGCTTATCGTCATAGTTCCTAATGGAATGGGACAAATCATTCTTAATTTTGTAGTTTAATCTTGACGCCCATTTTGCCGTGCTAAAGCTGATTTTAATGGCGTCGTAGGCGTAGTGCGCACTCAAATCATTAATCTGAATATCGCAATCACCAGTTCTGAGGTCGGGAAGAACTACGACGTATTGACTTTTATTTGACTCGTATGGATAGATTGAGCTTGGTATTGTCGTTCCGTCGCTCTTCGCTGCTGTCACTTGAATATTTGATACATCTATCTCAACATTCTTTAGGAGAACGTATACCTTTCCGCTTCCGCGGCAAATACAATCCGTGGTAGTTTTCATTTCAATTTACCTTTCCGTTGCACTGAAGATGCCCACGCTATTTCACTTGGATCTCCGGTTGATTCTTGCATTGAATTAACCCAGTACAGGTAGTCTCTCGATTCGTTCTTGGTATCGAATGCGCGCCGCTGTAATTCGGCGTTCATGCCATGTTGCCATAGTTGAATTGCTCTGCTCATCTAGCGGATGAATGTTTTCATACCCAATTGGATGCATATATTCTTTAGGATTCGCTATATACATTTGCGCTGCCTCGAGATTTCCGCTGCACCTACTTCTTAAATCGGGATTTCCATTCAGAAGAGAGCCGATAGAAAAATGTGGATGTGCAACTCGATGTTCATTAATGCCGATTGCGATGAAATGTTCCAGCGCTCCAAGGGGGTCGTCTTTATATCTATCGAATAGATCCTCGTAATGGTTTATATAAAAGGAATAATCAAATACAGATGAATAGTCTACTCCGTTAAATATGGCATTCGTAGAGCAAGAGCATATAAGTTGCGGTCTCCTTCGAGGCCACGTGCTTTGATCGATCGTGAGGGCCTCTTTATTAATTGGGTTGTAGATGTGGCATTCATAGCATTTAATGTCTTCCTTTTTAAGGAAGACATTAAACAGTCGTTCTGAGATAAAGCCAGGCATCCTTTGTTGATAGCTATTGCGACCACTTATATAGTCAATTCGCTTATCAAGTTGTTTTTCGATTTTGAAAAGCCATTTACAATATCGGTCCATCAGCTCCTTTTTGCAAATAAACATATTGCATGGCGAAAAAGAACACTCCTCGCAGATTGCTTTATCAAAAGCATCCAAGTAGCCAGGGCATTTCGTCCTGATGATTTCCCTTGCCTGTAGCAGATCTGTCGAAGAATGGATCATTCTATACTGCTCAGCAACAGTGATTAAGTTGCACCCGATTGAGCTTGTGCAGGGTTCTTTGGTTGCAACAATACAGTCATAATAAGTAAGAATGTTCTCAATTTCATAGTCTTTGAGCATCTGCTTTGAGTCATTGGGGGACTCAAACGCCCTTCGATAATGCGTGAGCCCAACTATCGACTCAGGAGAATTCTTCCATATCCAATAGAGGCCGGTAAGTTCACAGTAGTGTTTGTTTTTCTGGGAAATATTATCGCCTTGATCGTCGTACAGCCATCCAGCCTGACGATTGTCTGTTGGAATGGAGCTTGCCCCAACGTAGAGCGGCTGATATGGCGCTTGCGCATCAATGTCAAAGTGCTTATGCGCTGCGATGTAAATCTTCACTGTTCCTGACGCTCTTTCCGTGCTGAGGCAATTAGATGGCCTGTTCAATGGGTATCGCTCATATATTTTTAATTGATATGACCGATAGAGATTATTATATAAGTCGTAACTAAATCAGTTAAATGACACGGAGGACTACATGAAAGGCATCATCCTCGCCGGCGGGTCCGGCACGCGCCTGTACCCGCTCACGCTCGTGACCTCCAAGCAGCTGCTGCCGGTCTACGAC
>OAWA01001256.1_pt1 | contig 12475 bp, 9 predicted proteins | sample 1516971 | NCBI WGS metagenome assembly OAWA01 (sample SAMEA2580097, study PRJEB22360) | human gut metagenome | biome: human gut; feature: human-associated habitat; material: faeces | place: Denmark | collected 2008/2010
ACTTCGCAAAAAGTAAAATTTATAATATAATAGATAGCTGGGGCTCTTTTAGGTTTGTAAAACTAAAAAGAGTTTATCCTCTAAAAAAAGGAGAAAAAATGGGAGAAAATACTGTTCCTCAAAAATCTAGTGATAATGCGGGTTCAATAGTGGCTTTAATGGTGGCCCTATTGGTAGCAATCTTTGCTTTTCAGCTCAATGCTTCGATGCTCTCGCCTGCTTTAGTTACCATGCAGACCCAATTACACACGACAGCTTCGTCTATAGCACTAACACAAACCATCTTTTTTACAGCTGCGGCCTTATTTGCTCTATTTTTGCCTCGTTTGGCGGATTTGATTGGACGAAAAAAAGTTCTAATTGGAATGCTTACTTTGACAATGATTGGTTGTCTTATCTCAGGATTTGCTACAAATGTGGGGATTTTGATGATTGGTCGTATTTTACAAGGTGCTGCTGGCCCTGTGGTTCCGCTTTGTTTAATTATTCTGCATGTGAAAGTGCGTGATGAGAAGAGATATGCAAAATTAATGGCCATACTCACTTCAATCAATGGTGGAATTGCTGGGGTTGATGCATTAGCAGGTGGTTGGCTAGTAAGTCATGGTGGATTTCGTTCTGTATTTTTTGTTATGGGAATTACTGCGGCACTTGCTATTCTTTTAGTAAGTTTTGGAACGCAAGAGTCAACTGCAAAAGATACACCAAAAATGGATTGGAGCGGAGTCATTCTTTTAGTAGTGGCAATGGGTGCGCTCTTGAGCGCGGTGAATGCCTTGCAAGGAAGTTTTGGAAATCTTGCACTTTCTAATTGGCTTTTAGCTTCACTCTTGGCTCTTTTAGGTTTGATTTGTTTTGTTGGATTTTGGCAAGTTGAAAAGCGAGTGAATCATCCAATGGTTCCTATTCATTATTTGAAACAAAGAAGAACTTGGGGGTTATTAATTACAACTCTCCTAACGATGACTGGTGTCTTTGCAATTATGAATGGTATTATTCCAGCTTTGGGTCAAGATGGTAAGTTTGGTTTGGGACTTGGGGCAGATATGGTTTCTCTTGTTACCCTTACTCCTTATGCGCTTGCTGGCTTATTCTTTGGACCTGTTTCAGGATTCTTGGCTGCTCGCTTTGGCTTTACAAAAGTCCTTCGGGTTGGACTTTTAACGACGATTATCGGTATTGGTTTGGCCGTTGTTGGAGTGCTACAACCTTCAATCTGGCTTTTATTGTTGGTATCTACCTTCATTGGGATTACCTATGCTGGAATAACAAATATTATGTTAAATGGTCTAGGAATCGTGCTTTCACCAGAGGATAATCCAGGTTATCTTCCGGGCTTAAATGCAGGAATGTTTAATTTAGGAGCTGGTATCAGTTTCATTATCTTGTACGCAGTGCCAACGCTTTTACATACCAGTGTTGGTGGAAGTAGTTCTGGTTATATTTCTGGAATTGTCACAGGATTGATTCTTGTTATTATTGCTTTCTTTACTTCATTTTTAATTCCAGATTCTAAAAATGTAAAATAAATGAGTTACTTATAAAAAACTCTGTCGGAATTCCGGCAGAGTTTTTTATTCGGGTAAATTATCAAAGTATTCAGGAAAAGCTTGTAACACTGCCATTTCTTCGTCAAACATCAAGTGCAAATGTTTGGCAGCTGCTGTGACAGCTTGTTCTCCATCATGATTCTCAACAGCGCAAAGTATTTCCTTATGTTGCTCAATCAAGGTATTCCATGGTAAATCAGAAATCGCAAGACGTAACCAACGGAAACGATTGAACTGAATATTAATGGTTTGAAGCCAGTCCCAGACTTGGGCATGGTTAGTCATTAAATAAAAAGTTTTATGAAATTCTTCATCGGCATTAAAAAAATTGTGATATTCTGCTTTAGCAGCATATTGTTCTTGAAGTTCAATTGCATCACGCGCTTGGTTGAGTAAAAGATTATTATTCTCTAAAGCCGCGGCTTCGGAAACAATTTTGGCTTCTAAATTCTCTCGAATGAATCGAGCATTGATGGCAGCATCTAAATCAATTTTTGTGACGAAGGTTCCTGATTGAGGGATGCTGTAAATGAGTCCATCACGACGTAAACGAAGAAGTGCCTCTCTGACAGGAGTTCGGCCTAATTGCAAATCAATTTCGATATTTTTTTGTGAAATTTTTTGTCCAGGACGATATTCATTCCTGAGAATTTTGCCTGTAATTTGTTTATAGGCCTGATTCTGTAGATTAAAATTCAATTCATTCATTCTGTAATTATAGAGCAGAGGGGCGGTAAAGTCAAATAATAAAGGTATTCTTTTAAAATAATGTCTTTTTTTTTAATATATTCTTGACAACGGTTTCTTAAAAGTGATATACTAGTTTTTGTAGAAGAAAAACTGATATATCACTTTTTGAGATTTAAAGGAGAAATCATGGTGAAATTGCTTGATGATTATTTGATAAAGGGTGAGGAATTTAAAAAAGCAAAAATTAAAATTCCTAACTTTAATCAAGACAAAGTTATAGAGTCAACAGCTGATAATCCAGTCTGGGTCCACTTTGGGGGAGGAAATCTTTTTAGATGTTTCCATGCGGTTGTCGCCCAAGACTTACTCAATCAAGGAGAACTCAACTCAGGTCTTATTGTGGCCGAAACTTATGATGATGAGGTAATTGATAAAATCTATCGAGCCTATAATAATCGTTTTCTGTCAGTGACAATGAAAACAGATGGAACTTTTGACAAAGAATTGATTGCGAGTGTTGCTGAAAGTTTTTATTTTAATGCAGAAAATACCGAAGGTTGGGCTCATTTAACAAAAGTCTTTGAAAATCCGTCTTTGCAATTGACAACTTTTTCGATTACAGAAAAAGGTTATTCACTACGGGATTCAAAAGATCAATTGACGCCTTTGGCACTTGAAGATATGCAAGGAAGAAGCAAGCCCAAAACCAATATGGGAGCCGTTACTTATCTCCTTTATGCAAGATTTAAAGCTGGTAAATTTCCTATTGCCATGGTGAGCACAGATAATTTTTCAGAAAATGGTTTGAAATTGCAAGAAGCGATTTTGACCATTGCTAAAGCTTGGGTGGAAAATGAAATCGTAGAACAAGATTTTTATGATTACCTTATCAATCCTAAAAAAGTCAGTTTTCCCTGGTCAATGATTGACCGAATTACACCCAATCCGTCTGAAAAAGTTGCAAAATTACTGACAGCTGATGGTTTTGAGGATACAGAAATTTTACATAGTCAAAAACATACAAATATTGCTCCTTTTGGTAATACGGAAGAAGTTCATTATTTAGTGATTGAAGATACTTTTCCAAATGGCAGGCCGGCATTAGAAAAAGCTGGAGTTATCTTGACTGATCGTGAAACAGTCAATGATGTTGATCAGATTAAAGTTACCGCTTGTTTGAACCCCTTGCATACCGCTTTAGCTATTTTTGGAAGTTTATTAGATTATCATTCAATTTGGGAAGAAGTTGCCAATCCAGATTTGTTAGCACTTGTTAAGAATTTGGGGTATGGCGAGGCTTTGCCTGTGGTTAAAAATCCGAAAATTATCAATCCAAAAGATTTTATTGACCAGTTATTGACTAAACGTTTACCAAATAAAAATATTCCAGATACACCACAGAGAATTGCGGCAGATACGTCACAAAAAATTCCTGTTCGCTATGGCGTAACAATTGGACACTATATTGCCAATCCAAGATTTTCTGTTAAAGAATTGGAATTTATTCCATTAGTCATTGCTGCTTGGTGCCGTTATTTAATCGGAATTAATGATGAGTTAGAAAGTTTTTCTCCAAGTCCTGACCCTCTTCTTGAAGAGTTGCAAGCTTTTGTTGCCGAGGTAAAATTAGATGGTAGTCAGCAAGAAATTCATGAAATTCTAAAACCTATCTTATCTAATCACCAAATTTTTCCAAATGAGATGTACCAAACAGGGCTAGCTCAAAAGATTGAAAATTACTTTGAGCAAATGCTTCAAGGCAAAGGAGCAGTGCTTAAGACACTGCAAATCGTCCTAAAAGAACACGGAAAAAAATACTGACAGACTACTTATTTAGAACTGTCAGTAAAAAAAAATCTGAAAATTTACTGACAGAATGTTTAATTTTGAGATGTCAGTAAAAATACTGCTATCAGTTTTCCATTTCTGCCAAATTGTGAAAAGAAAAAACGGACCAACTTTTTAATCAAGCTTTAAATAAAGTTTTGGCAGATTTGTAAAATCAAAGTTACGAAATCATTGACGTACAACTTTCAGCTGGCCTTACCGCTTGGTGGGAAGCTACAGCACACTATTTGATTTTATATAAATAAGATAAAGGAATAAAAAAATGGAAATGACAATGCGTTGGTTTGGTTCAAATGCAGATAAGATAAAACTTTCTGAAATTGCCCAAGTTCCAGGTGTTAAAGGAGTCGTTGGAATGATTATGGACATTCCAGCAGGAGAAATTTGGCCAAAGGAGAGAATCAAAGCACTTAAAGAAGAAATTGGTTTAAGTTTAAAAGTAATTGAATCTGTCAATATTCATGATGATATCAAAATTGGTTTGCCAACTCGTGATAAATATATTGAGAATTATAAAAAAACGATTCGAAATCTTGCTGAGTTTGGGATTGAAGTGATTTGCTATAATTTTATGCCTGTATTTGACTGGTTGAAATCAGATTTGGATTATCATTTATCTGATAATTCACAAACTATGGCTTTTATTGCTGGGGATATTCCAGCAAACCCTCAGGAGATAATTGACCGCGTTCAAGCAGCGGATGGTGGCTTTTCACTACCGGGTTGGGAACCTGAAAGATTATCAGAAGTCAGAGGACTCTTTGAGGCATACAAAAATGTCGATGAGCATAAATTGCGTGAAAATTTTGCTTATTTTCTAAAAGCAATCATTCCTACATGTGAAGAAGTTGGGATTAAAATGGCGGTTCACCCTGATGACCCTCCTTATCCGATGTTTGGGCTTCCTCGGGTGGTGAAAAATCGGGAAGATTTAGATTGGATATGTAATGTTGTAGATAGTCCGTCAAACGCGATTACGCTTTGTACGGGGTCGATTGCTGAAGATCCAGCTAATAATGTCTATGAAATTATGACTGAATTTGTCAAAAGAGACCGAATTCCTTTTGCACATATGCGGAATATTAAATTTTTGCCAAGTGGTGAAAAAGATTTTTATGAAGCTCCTCATCTGTCGGAGTATGGTTCGCTTGATATGTATAAAATAATGAAAGCCATGTATGATAATGGTTTTGATGGCTATATTCGTCCAGACCATGGTCGAATGATTTGGGGAGAAACAGGACGCCCAGGCTACGGTTTATATGACCGAGCACTTGGAGCAAGTTATCTTAATGGGCTTTGGGAGGCGCTTGAGAAAACGAATCAGTAAATAAAAATGATATGAAGAAATCTATTTTAAAGAACTTTTTGTGAAAAAAATGTGCGGAGAATACTCTCCGCTAAAATTAAAACGTTGGAGTAAGCGTTTCACAAAGTTCACAAATTAACAAAGTTTATGGAAAAATTTGTCAATTTTCACTGACAAAAATATAAAAATAGGAGAATCTGTTTAAAATGGCAGAAAAACAAAAAACTTCATGGGTTTATACCCCAAAAGCAATCAATACAAGGCGTGGTCTTCTTTACGGTTTGACTGATTTAATGGGCGGAGGCTGGAATAACATTGTTTCAGGAGTTATCTTTGTCTTTGTTCTTTCACAAGGAATTAGTCCTCTTTTTACAGGAGCAGTTTTGGGAATTGGTCGGATTATTGATGCCATCTGGTCCCTCTTTTTTGGGGCAATTACTGACCGTTTTTATCGAACAAGATTAGGACGAAAATATGGCCGACGTCATTTCTTTATTGCACTTGGCGGAATATTATTTGCGATTTTATTTCCAATGTTTTGGATTTCAACTACCAGTTGGCAATATTATCTTTGGGTTTATGTTGCGATTGAGGTAGCGATTTCCATGATTTTAATTCCTTGGGAAACCTTGCCTACGGAAATGACGCCTGATTATAAAAAACGAACCACTCTTTCAGGGAGTCGAATGTTTATTTCAGCAACTGGAACGGCTATTGTCTTCTTTACCTTAGCTGTACTTAAGTCATTTAATAATCCTAATGCTTATCTTTATACGGGAATTACTTGGACAGTCATTTTTGTCATTGCCATTTTCACTTCATGGCGAGCAAGCTGGGAACGTCCTTTAACTCCAGAATTTCTAGCAGAATTAGATGCTCAACCACGACTTGGATTTAGTGGATTTATGAAAAAAACAGTGACAGATTACTTTGGTACTTTCAAAAATAAATCATTCAGAAAACATTTATTGGTTTATCTCCTCTCATTTACAGGAAAAGATTTCTATTCTACACTGCTCCCAACTTTTATCGTGATTGGATTGTCTGGAACATCCGCCAATGCTCCGTGGGTTCTCCAAGCACTCTCAGCATTTGGTATTCTATCGACTATTGCCGCAGTAAAATTAATGGTCACTCGTGGTCCGAAATATTTATTTACTTTGAGTTATTTGGCGATTATTGTGGCCATGTTAGGTTATTTTGTTATCTATTTGACAGGGATTAATAATCCAATGTGGATGCTTGTGATTGTTTCCATTATTTATCAACTTGGACGAGGAATTTTAGAATTTACTCCTTGGAATGTTTTCCCTTTTATACCCGATGTTGACCGAATTTTTACACATGGTGATAAAGCGGGCGTATATGCTTCTGTCATGACTTTTTTTCGTAAATCAACAGGGGCACTTGCAACATATATTGCTGGCTGGGCTCTTGAAGAAATTGGATTTAATTCCACAACAATGACGACTCATGCAAATACACCATTAGGTATTCAGCACGGAATTATGTTGATTTTCATCTTTGTTCCAATTGGCTTGTTAGCAGCCGCATTAATTGCAGCTCGCACCTTTAAACTTAATCGAGCCAATCATGATATTTTAAAAGCAGAATTGCAACGTCTTGAAGAAGGAGGCTCAAAAGCTGATGTAAGTCTTGAAACACGTCAGGTCGTTGAATTACTGACAGGTCACTCTTATGAAAAATGTTGGCCTGACCAAGCAGACATTTAATGACAAAAGCTTAAAAATTTACTGATAGGCACTGTCAGTAAATTTATCGGAGAAAAACGATGGAAAATCAATTGATAACACTAAAAAATAATGAGCTTACTGTTCAAATTAATCCAAAAGGGGCTGAATTAACTCATGTAATTGAGAATAAAAATAAATTTGATTTTATTTGGAATGGCTCTGAGTGGCCAAAATATGCCCCAATTTTATTTCCGGCTATTGGACGTTCAACTGATGATGAATATTTGCTGAACCAGAAGATTTATCCGATGCAACAACATGGTTTTGCTTCAGATTATTTCTTTGAAATTATTGACCGGAAGGAAGACCAGATAAGTTTGTCATTAAAAGATAACGAGGAAACTTATCAATCCTACCCTTTTCAATTTGAATTAAAAGTCACTTATCAACTGGTCAGTAAAAAATTGACATTTGCCTTAGGATTTCATCCAGCTTTTAACCTATCAGCAAATTTTGAAGATTACCAGATTTCCTTTGAAACTAAGGATAAGACTTTAAAATAATTTGAAATTGTCAAAAATCCATTTCCTTATCGTTCGGGAAAAATCATAGAAATTAATAAAGCTGTCAGTAATTTTCCACTTGAAAGAGAATTCTTTGAAAAAGGGCTCGTCATTTTTGACAATAAAATTGAGGAGGTGAAACTTTTTTCACAAGAGACAGATTATCAAATGACCATGAAAATGGCGGATTTTCCTTATCTTTGCTTGTGGACAAAAGAAGACGAAAATCTTTCTTACCTTTGTATTGAACCCTTCCAAGGACTGCCTGATACTCTCAATCAAAAACAAGAACTCTTGCAAAAAGAAGGAAATATCAGCTTAAAATCAAATGAATCAAAAACTTATGAAGTTGAATTAACTTTTAATAGTAATAAAGGAGAATCATGAAATTTTTATCAGAAGATTTTTTACTAACGAATGAAAGTGCCAAGATGCTCTTTCACAAACATGCAGAAAAAATGCCAATTATTGATTATCATTGCCATCTTGAACCCGCAGAAATTTATGAAAATAAAAAATATGAAAATTTAACACAAATTTGGCTAGGTGGGGATCATTATAAATGGCGTTTGCTCCGTGTGAATGGCATCCCTGAAAAATTGATTACTGGAGATGGAGAGGATTATGAAAAGTTTTTAGCATTTGCTAAAACACTCGAAAAATCATTTGGTAATCCAATTTATGAATGGACTCATCTGGAATTAAAACGATTTTTCCATATTGATAAGTTGATTTCAAGCGAGACAGCCAAAGAAATTTGGGATGAAGCGAACCAAATGCTTGCCACAGATGATTTCAGACCACGCGCATTGATTAAAAATTCACAGGTAAAAGTTGTTTGTACAACAGATGACCCTGTTTCAACGCTTTCTTATCATAAATTATTAGCCAAAGAGGAAAAAGATTTCAAAGTTTTGCCAGCTTTAAGACCAGACCATTTAATTTCGATTACTGACGGACATTTTGCAGACTATTTGACAGAGCTGTCAGCAGTTTCTGGAATTGAAATAAAAGGTTTTAAGACGATGATTAAGGTACTTGAACAAAGATTTGAATTTTTCACAAGCCTTGGTGGACGTTTGTCTGACCACTCCTTATCTACCTATACTTTTGCAGAAACTAAAAACGTGGATTTAGATTCTATCCTTCAGAAAGCCAAAGAAAATCAAACTTTAACGGACCTAGAATATAATCAATACATTACGGCATTAATCCTTGAAATTATGAAATTAAATAAAAAATTTGAATGGACAATGCAACTCCATGTTAACGTCAACCGTTCTATCAATGGCCCAGCCTTAAGTAAAATTGGTGAAAATACTGGATTTGATAGCATGGGAACTCAAGCTAATATTTCTGAGGAATTAACCAAACTCTTTAGCAAAGCAGCAGAACTTGAAACCATACCAAAAACCATTCTATACTCCCTTAATCAAAATGATTGGCTTGAATTAGCCACAATGATTGGCTGTTTTCAAGGTGAAGGAGTGCAACAATTACAACTTGGAGCTGGTTGGTGGTTCAATGACACCAAAAAAGGAATGGAAAACCAATTAGAGATTTTTGCTTCACAAAGTTTATTGTCCAATTTTGTCGGAATGTTGACAGATTCACGGAGCTTTTTAAGTTATCCACGTCATGAATATTTCCGTCGCGTCCTCTGTAATTTTGTTGGACAGTTGATTGAAAATGGTAGAATCCCTGATAATGAAGCACTTGTTGGAAAAATGATTGAAGATATTAGTTATAATAATGTGTATGATTATTTTGGATTTTTCAAAGATGAGGACTCTAATCAATGACCGAATTTATAACTCTTGGCGAACCTTTAGTCGTTCTTGCCTCAGAAAATCAAGATATAAGTTTAGATGCAGCTGAGCATTTCAGCAAATATTTAGCTGGTGCGGAGCTAAATGTTGCGATTGGTTTGAGTCGTCTAGGACATAAAGGAATTTATATTTCTAAAGTCGGAGAGGATTCATTTGGGAATTTTATTATTGAATCAGTCAAAAAAGCGGAGATTGAAACGACCTATCTCACCAAAGATAAAAACTATTCAACAGGCTTTTATTTAAAACAAAAAGTAAGTGAGGGCGACCCAAAAGTTGATTATTATCGCAAAAATTCTGCAGCGGCCAATTTATCCATTGCTGAACTAAAAGCTCTAGATTTATCAGGGATAAAAATTGCGCATCTCTCAGGAATTTTTCCAGCCCTTTCAGAAACTAGTTTAAAAACATTTCAAGGGTTCAATCAAAAATTAAATGAAGCAGATATTTTAACCATTTTCGATCCAAATTTACGACCTGTACTTTGGGATAATCAAGAAAAAATGATAAGAACAATCAATGATTTAGCAAAGCAAAGTCAAATCATTCTGCCAGGAATAAATGAAGGTGAAATCTTGACCGGTTCATCCGAACCAGAAAAAATCGCTGATTTTTACCTTGAGCAGAGCACTCTCACAAAGATTGTAGTTGTCAAATTAGGCGCTGATGGTGCTTTTGTAAAATTAAAAAATGGTGAACAATATTTTGTTTCTGGATTTAAAGTAGCAAAAGTTGTTGATACGGTTGGAGCAGGAGACGGATTCGCCGTTGGTCTTGAGTCTGCCTTACTTGAAGGAAAAACCTTAAAAGAAGCCGTCAAGCGCGCCTGTGCCGTTGGAGCATTAGCAGTTCAAAGCTCAGGAGATAGTGAAGGTTATCCCACAAAAGAAGAACTAAAAGCATTTTACAAGGAGATGTAGTCATGCAAAGAGCAGAATTATTAAATAAAGTGATTCAATCAGGAGTCGTCTCGGTCGTCCGAGCTGAGAGTGGCGAAAAAGCATTAAAAATCGTAGAAGCTGTCGTCTCAGGAGGAATCACTTCTATCGAATTGACCTATTCAGTCCCGCGAGCTAACGAAGTTATTTCTGATTTGGTAGCCAAGTATCTAGGAACAGATGTAGTGATCGGAGCAGGGACAGTTTTAGATCCGACCTCTGCTCGTTTGGCCATTGTTGCAGGGGCTCAATTTATTGTCAGTCCAAGTTTTAACAAAGAAGTCGCAAAGATATGTAATCTTTATCAGATTCCCTATGTTCCGGGAATTTTAACTCCACTCGAAGCTCAAAAAGCTTTAGAATATGGGTCAGAGTTAATCAAACTTTTCCCAGGTGATATTACAGGTCCCAAAATGATAAAAGACTTAAAAGGTCCATTTCCTTATATTAATATCCTTCCATCGGGAGGAGTAAATGTTGATAATGTTGCTGAATGGTTTGCAGCAGGAGCAGTAGCTGTAAGTGCTGGAGGTGGGGTTACAGCTCCAGCAGCCAACAACAATTATAGTGGGGTTACTGAAAATGCCAAGAAATTTATGGCAGCATTTAAGGCAGCTAAGAAATAAAAATTAGCTATTAATTTTCCCTTTTGAATAATAAAAAACTTCATTTTTGGGAGTTTTTTTATTTTCTAAAGTTCAGTCCAATTATTTTTATTTAGTAAAAGTAATTTGAACTGTAAGCGCTATATTTTGGTAAAATAATTGAGTTATAATAAAAAATACAAGGGAGCGTTTTTATGATTAATTATGATTTAGACATTCTCTTTTTTTCAAAACATAAATTATGGAAATTAGAGCGAATATTGGAGGTCACTGATCTAGATAAAGAAAAATTTTATCGAATATTGGAGGAATTTAATCAAAAATTAGAAAATCAAGGTTTAAAAAAATTGGAATATAAAAATGAATGCTTAGCAATTTCTGATAAAATAGAAAATTTTGAAGAAACTCGTTATTCTATCAATCAAAAAACATTTATTTTATCAGAAGTTGAAAGGCGCTCCCTTATTTATTTACTTATTTTTACAAATGAATCTTCCCTCTCAATAGCTCTTTTTCAAAAATATCTTCAAGTAAGTAAAAATACGGTTTTAAGTGATTTAAAAAAACTTAGAGAGGAGCTTATGAGCAAAAATATTCAGATTGAATATTCAAGAAAAAAAGGATTTTACCTTAATTTTGAGGAGAAAATTTTACAGGAGAAGGCTTGGTATTATTTGCAAAATTTATCTGAGGACGCAGGATTTTATACCTTATCAAAAGTTTTAAATGATAAGGATCCATTAACTATTTTTAAGAATAATCAGCTATTGAAAAAGATAATGCAAGAACTACAGATTGAGATTGTTTATAGTCGATATCTTTCGACATTACTGTTTGCAAGTCTGCTCAAGTGTAGAGGTTTTGAAAAGGGGAGTGAAAATATTAATGAGCTACTCAAATCATTAATTATTGGGATGTCAGATGGGAAAAATACAATTGAGCAAGACAATGGTTTATACCGAATGGCCTTTAACATTATGGAAAATGTTATGAAACTAGCAGCAATTGAATTCGATGATTTCACGAAGACCTTTATGGCACTATTAGCTCACCTAACTCCTGCATATTATCGATTAAAAAATCATTTTGAATTAAAAAATGTCCTGCTTGAACGGATAAAAAAAGAGTACCACTCCTTGTTTTTACTGATGGATAACGTCCTTCAACCATTAAAAGAAGAGGTCGGTGAAATTTCAGAATCTGAGAAAGCTTATTTTGTCATTTTATTTGGTGGAGAGATTTATAAAAATAAGTACTCAGGTAAATCATTAAAAGCAATTGTACTCTGTGTAAATGGAATCAGTTCGAGTTTAATTATGCAAAAAAGACTAGAGAGTTTATTCCCGGCAATGGAATTTATTCTGAGTGCTCGAGTCTCTCATTTCGAAAAATTACCTATAAATTCATATGATATTATTTTTTCAACGGTTTCTGTAAAGTCAGACAAAA
>OAWA01001265.1_pt1 | contig 12381 bp, 9 predicted proteins | sample 1516971 | NCBI WGS metagenome assembly OAWA01 (sample SAMEA2580097, study PRJEB22360) | human gut metagenome | biome: human gut; feature: human-associated habitat; material: faeces | place: Denmark | collected 2008/2010
GGTGGATGTCTCCGTTCTGGAGAGATTTGATTATGTGGCCCTGGGGCATCTCCACAGGCCGCAGTCTGTAGGGAGAGAGACGATCCGCTACTGCGGAACGCCGCTGAAGTATTCCTTCTCTGAGGTCCATGACCGGAAATCCGTGACTATCGTAGAGATGCGGGAAAAAGGCGACGTGGAGATCCACACGGTGGAGCTCCGGCCATTGCGGGATATGAAGGAATTAAAGGGGACCTACTTACAGCTTACGAGCCGTCCATTCTATGAGACACAGGATGTAAACTCCTATTTCCATATCATTCTCACAGATGAGGAGGACGTAATGGACGCTCTGGGAAAGTTGAGAATGATTTATCCGAACTTGATGAAGTTAAGTTATGACAATGCGAGAATCCGTACCGAGTCACGGTATGATGAGATTGAGGCGGTGGAAAGGAAACGGCCGGAAGAAGTGGTGGAAGATTTCTACCTGCTTGTAAACGGAACTGAGCTTTCCGAAGAGCAGAAGAAGCTGACAAAAGAGATCATGGAAGAAGTATGGGAGGGTGAATGATGAGACCGGAAAAGCTGATTTTGTCCGCGTTTGGGCCGTATGCCACCCGGCAGGAGATCCCGTTTTCCAGGCTGGGAAAGCAGGGACTCTATGTGATATCCGGGGACACCGGCGCGGGGAAGACGACGATTTTTGACGCGATTACATTTGCGCTTTACGGGGAGCCAAGCGGCTGCCACCGGAAGGCGGACATGATGCAGAGTAAGTACGCAAAGGACGGGGAGGAAACCTATGTGGAACTTACCTTCTCCGTGGGGAATCTAAGTTACAGGGTCCGCCGGAATCCGGAATATCAAAGACCTAAGCGCCGGGGTGAAGGGTGGATCACCCAGAAAGCGGACGCTGAGCTCATTTTGCCGGATGGTAAGGTGGTCACAGGATCACGGAATGTGACGGAAACATGCGAAGAGATCCTGGGACTAAAAAGGGAGCAGTTCACCCAGATTGCCATGCTGGCGCAGGGAGAATTTCAGAAGATGCTCTTTTCCCAGACGGAGGAGAAAAGTCGGATTTTCCGGATGCTGTTTCATACGGCTCCATACCAGGTATTTCAGGAAAAGATGAAGGAGAAAGCCGCAGGATTTCGAAAATCGTATGAGACGCTGGAACAGAGTATACAGCAATATGCAGACGGCGTGACCGTTCCGAAGGGAGAAGAGGAACTTTGGGCAGCATGGGAAGAAAGCCGGAAACGCCCGGATAAGGGAGAGTGGCTGGAAATGCTTTCCAATCTCATCGGAACACTGGAAGAAGAAACGAAGAGGCTGGACGCGCAGATCCAAAAGGCAGAAGAGGATGTACAGCAGTATAGTGACCGGGTGCGGGAGACGGAGCAGGAGCTTGGCGCTAAGCAGGAGGAAAAAACGCAGCAGGAGAAGCTCGAAAGATTAAAGCAGGAGCAGGGCAAGTGTGTGGAAAGACGGGAAAGAGCAAAGGAACAGTGTGCGGGTAATGAAAAGCTTCAGGAGCGGATCACCAGAGAATCTATGCAGCTTGCCGGCTATCAGGAAGCGGAGAACAGGCGGGCAAAGTGGAGCCAGGATAAGCAGAAAGAGGAAAAGCTTCTTTCCTATCTGGAAGAGGCCAGAAAGGCACAGGAGCAGGAACGAAAGGAACTGGAACAGTGCCGGGAGGAGATTCTTGCGATTCCGGATCAGGAAGAGGCAAGAGCATCGCTGTTAAGGCAGCGGCAGGAGACAGAAAACCGGCATGAAAATCTGCGTGCGTTTTTACAAAGCTTAAGACAGTATCAGGAAGCAGAAAAGCAGCAGAAAGACGCCCAGGCAGAGTATAGGAAGATCCGTGAGAAAAGTCTTGCCATGCAGGAGGAGTACACGGCCTTGCAACGGGCTTTTCTGGACGGGCAGGCAGGTATCCTGGCGGAGACGCTAAAGGAAGGAAAGCCATGTCCGGTATGTGGTTCCCTGCACCACCCGGAGAAAGCAAAAAAGCCGGATGAGATCCCGGATGAACAGGCGTTGAAAGAGAAAGAGAAAGCGCTTGCCATGGTGCAGGAAGAAGAGAAGGTAAAGAGCCGGAGGGCGGGCGAGATCCAGGGAAGAGCCCAGGCGGCGGCCGCAAGTCTGAAAGAAAAGGCAGCGATTCTCTGGCCGGGGGAGGAGCCGGAATCCTTGGGGGAAGCCTACCATCGGATGAAAGAGGAAGGGTGTCTCTTAGAAGAAAAGCAAAAGGAACTGTTGCGCCGTGAGAACGAGCTCCAAGTGAAAAAGGAGCAGAAGCAGAGACTGGAGAAGCGAAGAAAAGAGCTGGAAGACCAGGCTCAGGAGCGTGCACAGAGGATTCTTGGACTGGAGCGTCAGGCGGCTACCCTTGGAGCAGGGCTTGAGGCGGAAGAAAAGCGTCTCCGGGAGATCCAGGCGACTCTTACTTATGGCTCCTTCCGGGAAGCAAAAGAAGTCATCGTCAGGATGGAGAAAGAAAAGCAGGAGAAAGAGACGGCGCTTGAGGAGGCAAAGGCAGCGTGCCAGAGTGTGGAAAATGCCATTTCCGCCTGCGAAGCGTCTATTCGGATCTGGACGGGGCAGCAGAAGAAAAGGGAGGCGTCAGAGGAAAGCCTGCGGTTGGAAAAAGAGGAGCTTACGAGGAACAGACAGGCATCCATGCAGCAGAAGCAGAATCTGATGATGAAAAAGGAGCGGCTGATCCCAGCCTTGAGTGCGGATCAGACGGCATATAGGAACATGAGGGAGGCGATCCGGCAGCAGGAAGAAGCCGAGCGGCAATACCGGATTGCGGGCTCTCTTTCCGATACGGTCAATGGGACACTCGGCGGAAAGGAAAAGGTCATGCTGGAGACGTATGTGCAGATGGCGTACTTTGACCGGATTCTTGTCCGGGCGAATCGAAGACTTCTCGTTATGACCGACGGGCAGTATGAGCTTGTCCGCAGGCAGACGGCAGACAATCGCCGCAGTCAGAGCGGGCTTGAGATGGACGTCATTGATCACTATAACGGGACAAAACGAAGCATCCATACCCTGTCGGGAGGGGAGTCTTTCCAGGCATCTTTATCTCTGGCGCTCGGACTTTCCGATGAGATTCAGGCCATGTCCGGAGGCATCCGTATGGAAGCGATGTTTGTGGACGAGGGGTTCGGAACTCTGGATGACGAGGCGCTTGAGAAGGCGGTCCGGGCTCTTGCGTCTATCAGCGAGGGCAACAAACTGGTAGGTATCATCTCTCATGTGGCGGAGTTGAAAGACCGCATTGATAAGAAAATCCTCGTGGAGAAAGAAAAGGCAGGGGAGAGCAGGGCCTATGTCGTCATAGGATGATACTGCCTCTTTCCCGTCCTGGAAACGGAGACACTGCTGTCGGCCGCCCCCTTGACCGGGCGGTTGACAGCATGTTTGGGCGATGGTATTATGGACTGGAATCAAACAATCATTTAAAAGTACCTTGGAAAAGGAGTAAAAGGGAATCCGGTGAGAATCCGGAACAATACCCGTTGCTGTATGAGGGGAGCGTTCTCTGGTAAGCCCACTGTGCGGATGCATGGGAAGGGGGAGAAAGGCAAAGATCCTTAAGTCAGAATACCTGCTTTTAAATGTGTCGGAAAGGTTACGGGATTATGACAAGTACGAGACAACATGGAGCCATCAAAGGGAAAAATAAAAGACGGATATGGAAGAGTGGGCAGAAAGAAAGCTGCCTGTTTTTTCATATCCGTTTTTCATGTCATTCGTCAGAGTCAGATCCGCTCGGGAGGACAATATGAAAAAAGCGATTTTGACGGTGAGCTTTGGGACAAGCCACCTGGATACACTGGAAAAAACAATCGGAGCCATCGAAAGGGAGCTTGCGGAAGCATTTCCGGACCGGACGCTCTACCGGGCGTTTACAAGCGGCATGGTCATCGAAAAATTAAAGTTGGACCATAAGCTTGTGATTTTCCGGGTGGAGGAGGCCATGGAGCAGATGTACCGGGACGGCGTCCGGGAGGTGCTGGTTCAGCCGACCCACATCATTCACGGGCTGGAATACGAAAAGATGAGGAGTCAGCTTGCGCCATATCAAGAACGGTTCTCGCAGGTGCGGATCGGGGCTCCGCTTTTGGAAGCGACAAAGGACTATGAGGAAGCGGCGGGACTGATTATAGAAGACGTCAGACCGGGCGACGGGGAATCCCTTGTACTTATGGGGCATGGGACGGAGCATCATACCAATGCGGCTTACCCGGCGCTTGACTACACATTCTGGGCAAAGGGCTATAAAAATGTGATCGTCGGTACAGTGGAAGGATTTCCGGAGATGGATGAGGTGCTCAAAAAGTTGAAAGAGCAGCAGACAAAGCGTGTACTTCTCATGCCATTTATGGTCGTAGCAGGAGATCATGCCAGAAACGATATGGCAGGAGAGGACGAGGACTCTTGGAAATCCATTCTGACTGCCCGTGGATACGAGGTACGTCCGGTAATCAAGGGGCTCGGAGAAATTCCCGGGATCCGGCAGATGTTTGTCCGTCATGCAAGAGAAGCAAAGGAAGGATCCGGTGAGTCGGTCAGATGAAATGCGAAGATACAGTTATCAAGGGACAAAAAAAGCTGAGAAAAGGATACACCACAGGAACATGCGCGGCGGCAGCGGCAAAGGCAGCGGCCTGGATGGTGCTTTCCGGCGAGGAGATCCGGGAGGTGAAGCTGACGGTACCGGCGAAAGTAACGCTGTTTCTTGAAGTGGAAGAGATCAGGCGGGAAAAGGACGTGGTTTTTTGTGCGGTTCGTAAAGACGCCGGAGATGACCCGGATGTTACCCATGGGATTCTCGTCTGCGCTGAAGTGCGAAAAGAGACTAAGAGCCATGCAAAGCTGCGGGAAGTGCAGGTTCGCCTGAAAGGAGGAGAGGGCGTCGGCCGGGTGACAAAGCCGGGGCTGGAACAGCCTGTAGGTGAATACGCGATCAATCGGACGCCGCGGATGATGATTGCAGAAGCGGTGAAGGAGATGGCAGAGGAACAGGGATTCTTTGGGACGCTTACGGTGACAATCTCCATACCTGAGGGCAGAGAAACTGCCAAAAAGACAATGAATCCAAGACTTGGGATCGTGGACGGGCTCTCGATTCTTGGCACTACGGGGCTGGTGGAGCCGATGAGCGAACAGGCGCTGACACGAACGATTGAGCTGGAGATGAACATGCGAAAAGAGGATGGGGCAACGGTGCTCTGTCTCGTGCCTGGGAACTACGGGAGTGAGTTCCTGGAAGAAAAACTTGGCATCCGCCCGGAGTATGCGGTCAAATGTAGCAATTATGTGGGTGATGCCCTTGATATGGCGGTTGTACTGGGCTTTCAGAAGGTGCTTTTAGTAGGGCATATCGGAAAATTCGTCAAGCTTGCGGCTGGGATCTGGAATACCCACTCACGGATTGCGGATGGGAGAGTGGAAATTTTTCTCTCCGTGCTGGCGGAGCTTGCCTGGGAGAGAGGGAAGAGGGATCCGGAGGGAGCGTTAGACCTGCTTTCCCTCGTGCCGGAGTTTCGGGAGAGTGTCACGACGGATGAAATGCTTAGCATATTGGAGAGAATCGGAATGAGAGAGTCCATTTTGGAGCGGATGATGGAGCGGATTACCTGGAATCTGGGACAGAGGACAAGAGGACAGATTGAGACCGGGCTTGTGATGTTCTCAAGGGAGCGGGGCCTTCTGGGGCAGACCGGACCTGTGGAAGAACTGATTGGGGAGATACAGACAAAGGAAAAAGGAGGATGGCGATGAGCGGAATCTTATATGGGACAGGCGTTGGACCGGGGGAATCCGGACTTTTGACATTAAAGGCAGTGCGAATCATACAGGCAAGCGACTTGATTGTGGTACCGGTATCGGCGGAAGACTTTCGTAGGCCGTGTCTTTTGGAGGAAGAGTCTATCCATCTGAAACGGTGCAAGGCGTATCAGATTGTGCGGGAAGAAGTGCCGAAGATCCGGGAAAAACCGGTGCTTGGACTTCCGATGCCGATGAGAAAAGAAAAAGAAGCGCTAAAGAAGATCCATGATGAAGGAGCGAAGCAGGTGGAAGCCTATCTTAATCAAGGGAAGCAGATCGCCTTTCTGACGATTGGCGATCCAAGCGTTTACTCCACCTATTTGTATATTCACAGGCGGGTGCTGCGGGACGGATATGAGGCGAGGATCATTCCGGGGGTACCGTCTTTCTGTGCGGCGGCAGCGGCTTTGAACCGGGGACTTGCTGAGAACCGGGAGGAGATTCACATTTTGCCGGCCTCGTACGGAATCGAAGAGGGACTGACGCTTCCGGGGACAAAGATCCTGATGAAGGCAGGAAAAAAGATGCCGGTGATCAAGGATATGCTCCGGGAAAGTGGGGAGTGGTTTGCGATGGTGGAAAACTGCGGAATGGAGGGAGAACGGATCTATGAGAATCCAGACGATGTTCCGGACCATTCCAGTTATTATTCTTTGATTGTGATAAAGGAGGGATCCTGATGGTACATTTTGTAGGGGCAGGGCCGGGAGCAAGCGACCTGATTACGGTTCGGGGAGATCGTCTTCTAAGAGAAGCAGACGTGGTGATTTATGCCGGGTCCCTTGTAAATCCGGAGCTTTTGAAGGGATGCAGAACGGATTGCGCGGTTTATGACAGTGCCTATATGACGCTGGAGGAGGTGCTGGAGGTGATCCGGGATGCAGAACGCCGGGGAGAGATGACAGTCCGGCTTCATACCGGAGACCCGAGTATCTATGGAGCAATTCGGGAGCAGATGGATGCGCTGGATCGGATGGGAATCGCTTATGACGTCTGTCCGGGTGTCAGTTCTTTTTGCGGTGCTGCTGCCGCATTGAATCTGGAGTACACTTTGCCGGAAGTATCCCAGTCAGTCATTATAACCCGTATGGAGGGCAGAACAAAGGTTCCGGAAAAAGAATCGATCCAAAGCTTTGCCGCCCACCAGGCGACGATGGTACTGTTTTTAAGCACCGGGCTTTTGGAGGAACTTTCCGGGGAACTGATTGTGGGTGGTTACAAAGAGGACACCCCGGCGGCCATTGTCTATAAGGCAAGCTGGCCGGAAGAGGCGGTTTACCGATGCACCGTGGGCACACTGGCGGCGACGGCCAGGGAGAAGGGAGTCGCCCGGACGGCGCTGATCGTCGTCGGACGGGTGCTGGACACAGGAAAAGACAGCGGGTATGAGCGGTCGAGGCTTTATGCGCCGGAATTTGATACGATGTTTCGGAATGGATCCGGGAAGGAGGGGAAATAAGATGGAACAGAAAGTCTATGTCATTGGGATCGGGCCGGGAGCCTATGAGGAGATGACGATTCGTGCCGTGAAGGCATTAAAGGAGTGCGATGTGATTATAGGCTACACGGTTTATGTGGATCTTGTGAAAGAGCATTTTCCCGGAAAGCGTTTTCTTACCACGCCTATGACTTGGGAGGTAAAGCGCTGTGAAATGGCCCTTCGGGAGGCCGAGGCCGGACAAGTGACGGCTATGATCTGCAGCGGTGACGCAGGGGTGTACGGGATGGCAGGACTCATGTACGAAATGCGTGAGCATATGGAGCTTGGCGGGGTGAAGATCACGGTGATTCCGGGGATTACTGCGGCTACTGCGGGAGCCGCGCGGCTGGGCGCGCCGCTGATTCACGATTTTGCGGTGATTTCGTTAAGCGACCTGTTGACGCCATGGGAGCAGATTGAAGAGCGTCTCCGGGATGCGGCAAAAGGAGACTTTGCCGTCTGTATTTACAATCCATCCAGCAGAAAGCGTGCGGATTATCTGCGCCGTGCATGTGATATTATGCTGGAATATCGAAGCCCGGATACGGTATGCGGCTATGTGCGTCAGATCGCAAGGGAAGGAGAAGAACAGCATCTGATGACTCTTGCACAGTTAAAGGACACAACAACGGATATGTTTACAACAGTGTTTATCGGCACGTCCCGGACCAGACGGATCGGGGAGGCGATGGTGACACCGAGGGGATATCACTATGGAACGAACGATTAATCTGATCGGAATCGGAACAGATGGGGATCGCAGTCTTACTCAGGAGGCAAAGCAGTTGATCGGGGAGAGTACTGTTCTCATCGGGGCCAAGCGGATGCTGAAAAGTACGAAGAAGTATCAGAAAGAGAATGTACTCCGCTATGAGAAATACCGGCCGGAGGAGGTCTTACATATTTTGGAGACAGTACCGGACGGGAAGATTTCTCTTCTATTCTCCGGAGATCCGGGATGTTACAGTGGAGCAGAAAAGATGACAGAAGAGCTTTGTCGGGCAGGCTGGAGGGTGAGGATCTGTCCTGGCATTGCTTCCGTGATTGCTATGGCGGCACGCTGTCAGGTTCCATGGGAGAGGGCCGCTTTTGTAAGCCTTCACGGGACAGACCAGAATGTGATTCATGCGATCTCCACACATGAGCACACGTTTATTCTGCTGGGAGGAATGATGACAGCGGAAATTTTTTTGGAAAAGATGGCATGGTATGGACTCGATGATCTAAAAGCGGCGGCAGGACGGAATCTTTCCTATGAGGACGAGGTATTTTACAGCGGAGCGGTTCGGGATATGACACCGGAGATGCTTTCAGGACTGACAGTTTTATGGGTACATCATCCAGAATATGACGCCAGGGTGGGGCGTCATCTGGAGGACGGGGAATTGATTCGTGGAAGCGTGCCGATGACGAAGTCTTCCGTCCGGGCCATGGCCATTGCGGCACTTCGGCTTCAGGAAGATTCTGTCGTCTATGACATTGGGGCCGGAACCGGCAGTGTGGCAGTAGAGACTGCCATGCAAGGCGGAGGAATACGGGTTTATGCGATCGAGCGTAATCCGGAGGGCGTCCGGCTCGTTCAGGAAAATAAGAGACGGTGGAGAACGGACAATGTGACCGTAGTGGAGGGTGACGCACCGGAGGCGCTTCACGATCTTCCGGCTCCGACCCACGTGTTTATCGGTGGAAGCGGCGGCAGACTGCGGGAGACGATAGACGTCTGCCTTTCGAAATCTCCGAATGCGCGGATTGTCGTGACAGCGGTCAGCCTGGAGACGGTTCAGGAGATGGCAGGACTTCTTCAAGAGGAGCGGTGGAAGGAGACGGATGTGATACAGATACAGACGGCGTGCAGCAGAAAGTTGGGAGATTATCATATGATGATGGGGCAAAATCCGGTCTGGATGGCCGTGCTGCAAGGGGGAGGAGAGGACAGCGATGAATAATACAACGGGTCGGATTCTGATTGCCGGGACCGCAAGCGGCTGCGGCAAGACGAGCGTAGTCTGCGCGCTCCTGCGGGCCTTTCAGAAAAGAGGGCTTTCCCTTGCCGCCTGCAAATGCGGGCCGGATTACATTGACCCTCTCTTCCATGAGAGGATTCTGGGAATTCCGTCAGAAAATCTGGATCTCTTTTTCCATACACCCAAGGTACAGCGGCGGCTGTTTCAGAAGCATGGAGAAGGGAAAGATCTGGTAGTGGCAGAGGGCGTCATGGGATACTATGACGGGCTGCGTTGCTCGGATCCGGAAGGGAGTACCAGCGAGATTGCGGCGGCTCTTAATCTTCCCGTCGTCCTTGTCCTTCCTTGCCGGGGAATGGGACATTCGGTACTGCCCCTTTTGAAGGGGTATCTGGATTACGAGAGAACCAGGCAGGTTCGGGCGGTGGTCTTCAATGGGATGACCGGGCGGACATATGGGCAGCTTGCCCCGGTGGCAGAAGCATGGCTTGCAAAAGATATGACGTCCGGCTGGCAGGGTATTTCCCGATTCTTCCAAAAGCCGCTCTTCCGGGGCGGCATCTGGGACTTTTGCTTCCAGGGGAAGTAGAATCTTTGGAAAAGAAGCTGGATCTTCTGGCAGATCAGGCAGAGCAGACACTGGATCTGGATTTGCTGTATAGGATAGCAAAAGAGGGGACAGATGCAGGAGACAGAGAAGACCTTCTTATGGAAACAGGGAAGTCTGCCGGAACCGTCCGCCCGCCAGTACGGATCGCGGCGGCAAAGGACGAGGCCTTTTGCTTCTATTATAAAGACAATCTGGAACTTCTGCGGGAACTTGGGTGTGAGATCCTGTATTTTTCTCCGATTCACGACATGGCTCTTCCGGACGGGACGGAAGGGATCTTGCTGTCAGGAGGATATCCGGAGCTCTACGCAGAAGAGTTGGCAAAAAACAAAGGGATCCGTCAGGATATTTTCAAGAGTCTGGCGGCTGGGATGCCATGTCTTGCCGAGTGCGGCGGGTTTCTCTATCTGAAAGAGGAGCTGGAAGCAGAGGACGGAAACTTCTACCCCATGACTGGATTTCTGGAGGGGAGAGGCTACCGGACAGAGAGCCTGGGAAGATTCGGCTATGTGACGTTGGAAGCAAAATCGGATCTTGTGTATCTGAGACAAGGGGAGACGATCCGGGGACATGAATTTCATTACTGGGACTGTACAGAGAATGGAAGCCGTTGCCGTGCGGTGAAGCCCGACGGAAAGCGAAACTGGGACTGTGTGGAGCAAAAGGAAGCGGTGTTTGCCGGGTTTCCTCATATCAGTTATGATTCCTGCCCGGACTTTGCAAAGCGGTTTGTGAAAGTTTGTCTGGAAAGGAGAAAAACGTGATATGCAAAAAGAAAACTGGAACGATGCAATCAAGGACATCACTTTGCCGGATGAGGAGGTAAGACAGGCAGCGCTTGCCAGGTGGAACCAGCTTGCCAAGCCTTTGCATGGGATGGGGAAACTCGAAGAGACCATTGCAAGGATCGCCGCGATCCAGGGGACCATCCACCCGTTGATTGACAAAAAAGGAATTGTGATTCTCTGTGCTGACAATGGGATTGTGAAAGAAGGAGTTTCCCAGACAGGAGACGAGGTGACGGCCGTCGTAGCGGGGAATTTCCTTTCCGGGCAGACGAGCGTCTGTAAGATGGCAAAAGCGGCAGGGGCGGACGTTCTGCCCTATGATATCGGAATCAGAACGGATGTGAAGGGTCTGACCCGTACTCCGTATAAGATCTCCTGCGGCACGAACAATTTTCTGCGGGAGCCGGCCATGACAAGAAAGGAGACGATCCAGGCCATCCATATCGGGATGCAGATCGTAAAGGAACGAAAACAAGAGGGATATGAAATCCTGGCTACCGGAGAGATGGGGATTGGGAATACGACTACCAGCAGTGCCGTAGCCTGTTCGCTTACCGGGGAACCGGTAGAAGTAATGACCGGGAGGGGAGCAGGACTATCGGACAAGGGACTCACCCGGAAAAAAGCCGTGATCCGAGAAGGACTTGATAAGTGGCGGCCGGATCCGTCCGATGTGGTGGACGTCCTTTCCAAGGTAGGAGGACTTGACCTGGCGGGTCTTGCCGGCGTGTTCTTAGGATGCGCCAAATATCAGATCCCGGCAGTACTGGACGGCTTTATTTCTTCGGTGGCGGCTCTTGCGGCGGCGAGGATTCATCCGGCAGTACGGAACTATCTATTTGCTTCTCACTGCTCCAAGGAACCCGCTCACGCAAGGATTCTTAAGGAGCTTGGCATGGAAGCGCCGCTGTGTCTTGAGATGGCCCTTGGGGAAGGAACGGGCGCCTGCGCGCTCTTTCCGCTTCTTGATATGGCGATGGCCGTCTATGAGGAGATGAGCTCTTTTGACGATATTCAGATTGCACAGTATGAGGAGTTTACGACATGAAATGGATTCATTCTTTAGGGATCGCGTTTTCCATGTATTCTAAAATCCCGGTCCCGAAAGTGCGCTGGACAAATGAGGCGATGCAGTACACATTCTGCTTCTTCCCACTGGTGGGAGTGGCAGAGGGCGCGCTTTTGTGGGGGATGGGAATGGTTCTGTATGGTTTGCGGGACAGGAACAGACTTCCGGCTATATTCGTGGCTATCGTCCTTACGATTCTGCCTCTTCTTGTGACAGGGGGGATCCATATGGATGGCTTCCTGGATACGACGGATGCCAGACGTTCCTACCAAGAGCCGGAGAAAAAGCTTGCCATCTTGAAAGACCCGCACACCGGGGCGTTTGCCTTGATCGGTCTTGGCGTCTATCTTTTGTGGAGCGTGGCTGTCTGGTCTGTGGCAGATCGGGCCGTGCTTCCGGGGATGGCCTGCGCCTTTGTCCTTTCCAGGACACTAAGCGGTCTTTCGGTGACGCTTTGCAAAGGAGCAAAAAAGGACGGACTGGCGGCGGCTTTTCATAAATCCGCCAGGGAACGGGCAGTATGCGTTTCCACCGTATGCTATCTTGTCGGGTGCGCGGGTGTCTTATGTTTGACATCGGGTGTGCTGATACTTGCGTTGCTTACCCTGACTTTGGCGGCCGTTTTTGGTTGG
>OAWA01001266.1_pt1 | contig 12379 bp, 10 predicted proteins | sample 1516971 | NCBI WGS metagenome assembly OAWA01 (sample SAMEA2580097, study PRJEB22360) | human gut metagenome | biome: human gut; feature: human-associated habitat; material: faeces | place: Denmark | collected 2008/2010
AGCAGGAAGCGATGGCGCTGACCCGTGCTTATACTACGCTGCGCGATGAACTTCATCATCTGGCATTACAGGAATTGCCGGGCCATGTGCCGGAGGATTGCTTCACCGCAGAGCGTGAACTGGTGCGGGCAAGCTGGCAGAAGTGGCTGGTGGAAGAATGAAGTATGGTATTATCGCGCGCAAATTTTGAATCTCTCAGGAGACAGGAATGAAAGTAACGCTGCCAGAGTTTGAACGTGCAGGAGTGATGGTGGTTGGTGATGTGATGCTGGATCGTTACTGGTACGGTCCCACCAGCCGTATCTCGCCGGAAGCGCCGGTGCCCGTGGTTAAAGTCAATACCATCGAAGAACGTCCGGGCGGCGCGGCTAACGTGGCAATGAACATCGCTTCTCTCGGTGCCAATGCTCGCCTGGTCGGGCTGACGGGCATTGACGATGCGGCGCGTGCGCTGAGTAAATCTCTGGCCGACGTCAACGTCAAATGCGACTTCGTTTCTGTACCGACGCATCCGACTATCACCAAATTACGGGTACTTTCCCGCAACCAACAGCTGATCCGCCTGGATTTTGAAGAAGGTTTCGAAGGTGTTGATCCGCAGCCGCTGCACGAGCGGATTAATCAGGCGCTGAGTTCGATTGGCGCGCTGGTGCTTTCTGACTACGCCAAAGGTGCGCTGGCAAGCGTACAGCAGATGATCCAACTGGCGCGTAAAGCGGGCGTTCCGGTGCTGATTGATCCAAAAGGTACCGATTTTGAGCGCTACCGCGGCGCTACGCTGTTAACGCCGAATCTCTCGGAATTTGAAGCTGTTGTCGGTAAATGTAAGACCGAAGAAGAGATTGTTGAGCGCGGCATGAAACTGATTGCCGATTACGAACTCTCGGCTCTGTTAGTGACCCGTTCCGAACAGGGTATGTCGCTGCTGCAACCGGGTAAAGCGCCGCTGCATATGCCAACCCAGGCGCAGGAAGTGTATGACGTTACCGGTGCGGGCGACACGGTGATTGGCGTCCTGGCGGCAACGCTGGCAGCGGGTAATTCGCTGGAAGAAGCCTGCTTCTTTGCCAATGCGGCGGCTGGCGTGGTGGTCGGCAAACTGGGAACCTCCACGGTTTCGCCGATCGAGCTGGAAAATGCAGTGCGTGGGCGCGCAGATACCGGCTTTGGTGTGATGACCGAAGAGGAACTGAAGCTTGCTGTAGCGGCAGCGCGTAAACGCGGCGAAAAGGTGGTAATGACCAACGGTGTCTTTGACATCCTGCACGCCGGGCACGTCTCCTATCTGGCAAATGCTCGCAAACTGGGTGACCGTCTGATTGTCGCTGTGAACAGCGATGCCTCCACCAAACGGCTGAAAGGGGATTCCCGCCCCGTTAACCCGCTCGAACAGCGTATGATTGTGCTGGGCGCACTGGAAGCGGTCGACTGGGTGGTGTCGTTTGAAGAAGACACGCCGCAGCGCTTGATCGCCGGGATCCTGCCAGATTTACTGGTGAAGGGCGGCGACTATAAACCAGAAGAGATCGCCGGGAGTAAAGAAGTCTGGGCCAACGGCGGCGAAGTGCTGGTGCTCAACTTCGAAGACGGTTGCTCGACCACTAACATCATCAAGAAGATCCAACAGGATAAAAAAGGCTAACCGGAAAGCGGTTCACAGATCTCGCTTCGTAGCAGGCAGGCCTATTGACGCTGTTGTTTTTTCAACCTAAAGTAAAGGAACAAGGGTAAGGGAGGATTTCTCCCCCCTCTGATCAGTTGTTAGTAAGTCGGGAAACTTAACAGTAACAACACAACCAGTATGATGACGAACTTCATCATAACCCTTTCCTTCTATAAGGCCCCTTCCTCGGGAGGGGCTTTCCCGTTTCAGCCCCTTGCTGACTCCCCGATTGTTGATGAGCGCCGGACCCCGCGCAACGCTTTCCCTGAAGCAGTTTTGCCTTCCCCGAGCGGTCACGCAAAACGCTGCAACGTCCTGAGCATTTGCACCTTTTAGCGGAACGCAGATATAAAAAATCCCCGGCTTTTTGGGCCAGGGATATGTGTTAATGAAACCTTCTTGACGCTGATTTTTTTTCAACCTAAAGTAAAGGAACAAGGGTGAGGGAGGATTTCTCCCCCCTCTGATTGGCTGTTAATAAGCTGCGAAACTTACGATTAACAACACAATCAGTATGATGACGAGCTTCATCATAACCCTTTCCTTCTATAAGGCCCCTTCCTCGGGAGGGGCTTTCCCGTTTCAGCCCCTTGCTGACTCCCCGATTGTTGATGAGCGCCGGACCTCGCGCAACGCTTTCCCAGAGGCAGTTTTGCCTTCCCCGAGCGGTCACGCAAAACGTTGCAACGACCTGATCATTTGCAGTTTTTAGCGGAACGCAGATATAAAAAATCCCCGGCTTTTTGTGCCAGGGACGTTCATAGCTGAAAATTTATTCTACGTTTTCGGCGACGGGAGTTGTTGAGGTTAAGGGTGAAGTCAATGCCGCCAGTGAGCCGCCTGAAACGCCAATTTCATTGAGCAAGGAGTCAATCAGCGGTGCCTGTGTGCGGTAAGAGAGAGCGGCTGATAATGCTTGTTCCGCCAGGTTTCCGCCCCCCACATTACCCGTGTTTGCATCACCCGCAGCGCTGCCACGATTCAGACCATCGACCTGAATAATCTTGATACCGTCAATAGATTTCATCGGCTCAACGGATTTTTCTATTACCGCAGGTAGCGCCTGCAACAAGGCCAGTTTGAATTTAAGGCTGGTTTGTTCATCAGAAAGTACGTTGATAGCATCGTTCAGCGCACGTTGTGCTTCTGCTTCCGCCAGACCCTTTTTACGTGTAGCTTCGGCTAACTCAACGATAGCCGCCGCCTGCATCTCTGCGGCTTCTTTTTCTGCTTTCGCCCGCACGGTCAGTTCAACCGCTTTGGTTTCTGCATCCTGCGCGGCAGCGATTAGGGCAACTTGTTTAGCACGATCGGCTTCTGCGGTCTGGCGAGTGGTTTCTACGTTTTGTTGCGCACTTACTGCTTCTGCGAGTGCAAGGTTAGCACGCGCTTCTGCCTGGGACTGTTGTTCCGATTTGGCGGCAATAGCGATCGATTTCGTCTGGTTGGCGATTTCGGTGACCTGCTGTTGTTCGATCTCTTTAATACGAACTTCACGTTCAGCCTCAACCTTTCTTGAGCGGACGGCCTGCTCGCGCTCGATCTCCGTTTCCTGAATTTGTCGTTCAGCCAGAATTCGCGTCTGCTCTGCTTCACGACGACGTTCAGCTTCAAAAGCCGCAATACGTGCATTCTGTTCGGCAGTACGGGTTTTAACCTGCTGCTCCTGCTCAAGCGTCATAAACGCTTCTTGTTGTTCAATCTCCAACTTGCGCGAAAGTGCATCACGGTTTTTCTCACGCACCGCAACTTCTACATCCTGTTCAACTTCGTTACGTTCGCGACGACGGCGCTCCGTCTCCTGAGTCAGTTTGGTTAAACCTTCGGCGTCAAAGGCATTGTTCGGATTGAAATGTTCTTTCGAGGTCTGGTTAAAGTTGGTAAGTGAAACGCTTTCCAGCTCAAGACCGTTTTTCGACAGGTCTTCTGCGACAGTATTTTGTACTCCCTGCACGAAGTTCTCGCGGGTATCCTGTAACTCATGCATGGTCATTTGTGCAGCTGTTGCACGGAGGGCATCGACAAATTTATCTTCAACCAACATACGTAAGTCTTCTGGTGATAGCGTGCGTTGCCCCAACGTCTGCGCCGCAGTGGCGATGCCTTCTACAGACGGTTTTACCCGTACAAAGAAAGCGACTACTACATCAACACGCATACGATCTTTCGTAATCAGGCTATCAATGGTTGAGCGGCTGACTTCCAGCTTCAGAGTATTCATATTGATGGGGATTATTTCATGAAAGATCGGCATCACGATTGCGCCACCGCTCATCACCACTTTTTGCCCACCTAAACCAGTACGAACAAAAGCTTGCTCTGCCGAAGCGCGACGATAGAGCCTGGCGAAAATAATTCCAATAATAAACAGAATGCATACGGCAATAATCGCGGTAAACATCCAGGAGGGCACAGAATTAACAATATCATCCATTATTAAATTTCCTTTTGATTAATAAATTACAATATTTGTGGCCAGGGATTGTTTTCCGCCAAATATCGCGTTGCAGAAAGTCGGCAAATAATTAACACTTTGTCTCCTTTAGTGAAAATTTTTCCTTCTTCAGGCTCCAGTAGTAAATAATGTATTTGGCCAAATTGATCGGTGAGTTTTCCTTCGCAGGGATTACCTGAAGTGGCTTGATGACCGGTAATTAATGCCATGCTACCAATATATTCTTCTTCTGTAATAGCTGAACTATGGTCGCGTGGAATCCAGGGCGCAACTATTTTACCGGTATAATGCACCGCAATAATCGTAAACAGTAAACTGACAGGAACCACGAACAGGTTCGACAGTGGTGATTGCCAGACCATGATGCAGGCATGCTGCAACAGGATGCCAATAAGACCAAAAAAACCAGCCAGCAAGCAGAGAACGACGAGAGCTGGCAATCTTCCGATATTGAGATAATGAAGTGCCTGGCTAATATGACCTGTGGTTATGGAATCATAATGGTCAAGATGTGCATCAAGAGCACCGGAGAGCATGTGACCGCAGATAAGCGCTAAAATTTCTAAAAGGCCGATCAACAGTACAAAGGAAATAGCGAAAAGATAAGGGGTATTATAGTCGGCGAATAAAATCATATGTCACTCCAATGTCCATTTAGTGACGCAATATTTACTTTGGGATAGTTTCCTTGCTTACATTTATCTTTGTTAATAATAACACATGTTAGAGAAGTTCTGGAAGAGAAAGTTTTTTAATATGGTTTTTTATTTTTCACTAAAAAGTGTGATCGGGGACAATATATTTACGCACGTTATGTTTAAAGGCACTACACTGATTGGGGAATACTGAAATCAGAAAAAGCATATGGCCTTAAAAGGTATGCGATAACCGGAGGATGTGCTTATGGATCATAGTCTTAATTCTTTAAATAATTTCGATTTCCTGGCGCGTAGTTTTGCCAGAATGCACGCAGAAGGTCGCCCGGTCGATATTCTTGCCGTTACTGGTAACATGGATGAAGAACATAGAACCTGGTTTTGCGCACGTTATGCCTGGTATTGTCAACAGATGATGCAGGCAAGAGAGCTGGAGTTAGAGCACTGATATAACGGGCCTGATGGCCCGTTTTAGTGTTTGTATTAGATGCTAGTTATAGGTGATTTTGAGGATGACGTCTTTACTAAACGGTCCCTCAACAACAGTCTCTGCCGGATTCGCACTAAGTTCTGCCCTGAATGGTGCGGTGACCGAAGGTGCACTAGACGATGAAAAAGAAGCAAATTGTGAGAAGCGGTTAAATTCCGTTGCTGTTCCATCTTTATGAAATATCTTCAATAGCAGTCCATTACCCATATCCAGATGGCTATAATCACTCAAAATATCCGTAGTGAAAAAGCTCCCTAAAATATTGAATTGCTCAGTACAGGCCGCACCAGGATCTTTTGTCATGACTACACTAAACGTCTCACTAACGCTGGTATTTTTAATTGTTCGGGAATTTATTTTACCAAAGTCAACAACGCCATCAGCTGGTTCCAGTGCGACATTAACAAAGCAGTCAAGGACATGAATATTATTTAATCCACGAATCCTGAAGGTCAAATTTTTGTCTACTTCTATAGCTCCTGCGCCACTCATACCTTTAAACTCTAGAGCGATATATTCATCAGGTAACACCAGGTTTTTATTAACTCTATTGGCATTTTTTGCTAATTTAATATAGAGTTGTACGCGAGCTGGAAAGGTTACTGATAATTGAGGCTCAGGACCTCCACTACAGACAGCGGGGTTTTTATAGTGATTATTAAAGGTACCCGCTCCTTTTATATCAATGCATTCTGGTGCTGCGATAGCATTAGGGGCAGTCGAATCATAATCAACTCCATTGTATGTTACGCCAAAAATATAGGAGTTCTGATTATAAAAGTCCTGACCGCCTGGTAAAAACATCATTATATTAGTCCAGGCTGATGGGTATTCTTCTCCAGGTGATGGGGCAGGTAATGCATTATTACAGAAGACATTCATAAAATACTCACTGCTTTGCCAGATCTTATCACCTTTTTTACCATTACTGGGGATAGAAATTCTTGGTACGTAACCAATGACTACGGTATTTCCCCCTTCATGTTCAGCATAGCAGTCCATTGCCCATACAGGTAATGCACTAAAACCTATAATAAATATAATTACAATTAATAAGTAGCGCATATTATTTATCTCGTTTGGCTACGGAAACATTACAAGAGTTATTAACCGTCGGGCAGTTTATTTCATAAAAACTTAATCCACCAAAATCATTGATATAACCAACCTGAAAAGCTGACGGAACATTTTTAAACTGCGTATCTGCATGGCTATAAGGGGTTACCATTAAACTTTGCGTTTGTGGCAACATTGTGATTCCGTTTGTTCCGATATAACCCAGCGTAACGTGATAAGGCATCTTATTGTTAAAGCGGATCGAACCATCATTTCTACGGATGATTTCAACTTTTTCGTAAGACATTACCCCATCATCTTCTAATTCAATAGCTTTTGGTCGCCAGAATAGTTTCAATGCGTGCTGCATAGTGACTTGCATCACATTTTTTTTATCTGTTTTTGGCGGTATTTCTCGCACGTTAAAATAGAAGAGCGTTTCTCTGTCATTAGGCAGTTGAGCAATTTTTTCCTGACTTATCATTCTTATTTGAATTTGCTCACTGGGATTTAAACGTACCATAGGGGGAACCGTGACAATAAAGTCACGTGATTTATTGCCTTTCGTATCTTCTATCCATGTTTGCGCCAGATAGGGTAGATTTTTGCTTTGATTAGTAAGTTTTAATGCTTCCCCTTTATCTGACTCATTCATTATGATACGGGTACGGTCCGGGATGATGGCACCCCAGGCAATGCTGCTCATGCAGGCGAGTAATACTCCTGCTGCAATGAGATTCTTTGTGTTTAAGTAGCGCATTAGTTTCATCCTGAATTAATTTTGGCTAATACACGGTAAAATAACCGTTCCGGTGGTTAAGTTGCTGCTATTGGGTGGTTGAATAAAACAGGATTTATCACCCCAGCGTAAAGTAAGTTTGCTGTCATCCTGAATGCCGTTGAGGTATACAAAGCCGCCATCAGCAACCAGTCCTAATTCTTTATGGCTGGTTTTATCTTTTACGCTAATCCCCAGTGGTGGGTGACTACCATCTGCCAGGCGAATAACCCCCATGATTTGATAGCCCTTGCGGGTATCAAGTTTGGCGTAGCCAATAGCACCTTCGGTTAAGGTGGTGGTGATAACCGAGTTTTCGATATCCACATTTTCTGGAAGATTTCGGGTATCAACGCTTAATGATGTTGTTATGTAACTGCTGACTGATGGAATAACTCCGATGCCATACCGATTAGTTACCGCGCGTTTATTGTTCAACGGAATATCTTCTGCACCATCTGCGTCGATCATAAAACGCGAGTCAGCACTACCACTATAGTCATGGAAAGCGGCTCCGTGACGAGTCGCCGTGAATGAACCATTCCAACTGGCATTCAGAGAATAATAACTGTCTCGCTGTGATGTCCCGGAGAGATAGAGACGACCGTTCTCGGTATTATGCTGATAACTGGCGCGTAGTGACGCTTTCATATCTTTGAATTCATCATTGTCGCCTGAAGCAGAAACGCTCCAGGAATTATTTCGATCGGAAGAGTCATACCACGAAGCAGTATGCGAAATCTTGTTATCCTGATTTCGTTGCATACCATAGCTCAATGTTCTACTGGTTCCCCAGGGAATCGAAATATTTAGGTACAGTTGATCCTGGTTGTCTTCTTCCCAGTTTATTCGGCTAAATGTTAGAGAAGTGGAGACGTTTTTTAATGGCCCGATATCAAAATCGCGGCTAAGTGAAAATGAATAATTCACATTACTGCTGGCGTCCCAGTAAGTATTACGAGCCAAACTTACGTATGTATTTAACCTTAATGATTCAAGATACTGGTTAAACGTGACAATATAACTCTCTTTTTCATTCTGATAATTCGTGTAATGGTTAGTGTCATTGATATATTCATTCATTGTCACAAAGTTTTTATCAGAGAAACGGTAACCAGCGAAAGTGAGCTGGCTACCGGTAGATTCAAAACGTTTTGAATAGTTAGCGCGGTAGCTATAACCCGTTTCTTTATCCTGATTATGCAACTGAGCATCAGATCGTGTGACATCAAAAGATAATGAACCCAATGAGTTAAGGTTAAAGCCAACGCCGGCAGCCAGAGATTGATAATCACGGTTTGTTAAAACTGAACCACCATACAGGGATACATTGTTCAGCCAACCCCATGAGAATTCACCAGTCCAGAAGAAGGGTTGTTGTAAGGAATCACCACCAACGCTGGTCGGTTTACCCATAGCAGTGGTGTAGCGAATCTGCCCTTTACGCGTCAGATAAGGAATACTATTAGATGCAACTTGCCATTGCGTGACTTGCCCGTCCTCTTCTTCAACCTTGACGTCCAGTTGCCCCTGTAATGTATTGAATAAATTAGTAATAGCAAATGGGCCAGGAGGAACATTTTCTTGATAAATAATACGGTTGTTCTGTGAGACAGTGACCTTTGCATTCGTTTGTGCAACACCCGTGATTTGCGGTGCGTAACCACGTAGATCAGGCGGCAACATATTCTCATCGCTTTTCAACGAAACGCCAGAAAAATGGAAAGAGTCGAAAATAGAGGATTCAGTATCGTATTGACCTATAGTTAGTTTTGCATTAATTGCTGGGATTGGGCGAAACAAATAAATACGCGGAAAATCCAGGTTGTTCGCCTGGCTTTTGCCATTGTTAAATGATTGATCGTACTGGTAATCAGTACGCAGGCGCCAGGCCCCAAGATTAACCCCAGCCTGCCCATAGGAACTTATATTTTGTGAATTATCGCCCTGATGTGGTGCATAATGAGAGGCATATAAATTGTAGTCAAGAAATGCCCCAGCAATACCATGATCCCAAAGTTCAGGAGGCGTCCAGTTTGCATCTTTGTATTTTAACCATGCCTGAGGTGCAGATATGGATAATTGCATTTTCCCTTTATCGAGATAAGTTGTAATTTGTTTTTCTTTTTCGATAGGGTAACAACCATCGATCAGGTTTTGCTGAGCCACTTCAATAATCTCATCAGTAAAGCCTAATAATGTTAATTGCTCTGGAGTCAGACAAACTGCAGTTTGGTTATCAATTAATACCCATTGCAGGTCCAGATGGATTGGCGTCCTTTTATTATTAATAAGAGCGTTTAATGAGTATTTACCTACGGGTAATTGGCCATCAGTTTCAAATTGGGAAAGGTTAACGTTTTCACGATCTTCGGCTTCGATTAAATCTTTGTTGAATTCAACGGCATAAGCTGACGCACAACCAATGATGAGAACGGATAATGAACAATAAATATTTTTAATCAATTCGCTTATTGTGGTTAATTTTAATTTTTTATACATCTGTTCCACTTATCATTAATCCGTTAATGATGTGGCCGGGCGAACCCGGCCTAATGTGATTACTCGTAAGCAATCTTATAGTCAGCCTGAGCGTAAACGTTGCCCGGGGTAGCATCTTTGCTTGGGGATTCCATACGAGCTTTGAAGTTCAGTTCCTGATAGCTGTTAGTATTGTTGAATGTAATTACTACCGGAGTACCTAAAGTCACTTCGCCGCTCTGGCTATCCAGAATACGTACGCCAACGCCTGTGGCACCACCGATTTCAGTTTCTTTGGTGTTTTTCAGCAGGTCAGTCTGACCCGTCATAGTATTCGCTGTGGTGAAAGTAACCTTCGCTTTTGAATAAGTGGTTCCACCCTGGCTCAACATGCAGTCTTGCAGGTGAATAGTGAAAGGCTCAGCCAAAGATTTCTGGTCGCTTTTCAGAACGGTATCTGCTACTTCACCCAGATTTACAGTTAAGTCTTCGTCACCTGGTTTAATTGAACATGGAGCAGAGATAACTTCACCTTTAAATTTAACAATGCCGTGACCTTCGTCAGCAAATACGTTATTGGAAAGAATCATTGCTACGCCAGCAACAAGAAGTGACTTTTTAAAAGCAGACATAATATTCCTTTATATAAATATAAGTAGAAAATGAATGATTAGTAACTGTTATTTAAGGATTGCTAATCATTCAAATATTATATTTTACTTTTCGGGTTTTATGAAATTAGTTTATCTAAATATGGATTAAGTAAAACTTAAAAAATACATAACAATTATATTTTCAATTGCACTCATTCATTTTTGTGATGATATTCTGAATGGAATTAAGCGATAAGGTAATAGAAAGCACTGTAAATTAGAAGATTAATTCATAGTGCATTAAAGACAAATGTTTACAGCGTTGGGGGGAGAGTCTCTGGATCTGGCTGCTTTTTAATCTCAGTACTGCGATTTTCCAGTTCGCTCATTCTTTGTTCAAGCAGCGCCAGTTTCTCACGAGTCCGTAACAGGACTTGCGTTTGGACGTCGAACTCTTCACGGCTTACAAGGTCGAGGCGCGTCAGCTGAGCTTGTAGGGTTTGGCGGATTTTTTTCTCCACATCTTCCCCGAACTCCCTGATTCCTTTAGGCATTGATTCGTGAACCTGGCGAGCGATTTGCTCAATTTTTTTCGGGTCAATCATTGTAGTTTCCCTGTACTGATAGGTGTTGAGTGCCATTGTAGTGCGATAAGGGGAAGTCATAAACCAGAATTATGTGAAGCTATGCAAGTCCTGATAAACAAGATTTAGGGGAAGCTATGCTTGCCTGCCGCTAATCATTAGCGTTATAGTGAATCCGCTTATTCTCAGGGCGGGGCGAAATTCCCCACCGGCGGTAAATCAACTCAGTTGAAAGCCCGCGAGCGCTTTGGGTGCGAACTCAAAGGACAGCAGATCCGGTGTAATTCCGGGGCCGACGGTTAGAGTCCGGATGGGAGAGAGTAACGATTCTGTCGGGCATGGACCCGCTCACGTTATTTTTGCTATATGCCGCCACTCCTAAGACTGCCCTGATTCTGGTAACCATAATTTTAGTGAGGTTTTTTTACCATGAATCAGACGCTACTTTCCTCTTTTGGTACGCCTTTCGAACGTGTTGAAAATGCACTGGCTGCGCTGCGTGAAGGACGCGGTGTAATGGTGCTTGATGATGAAGACCGTGAAAACGAAGGCGATATGATCTTCCCGGCAGAAACCATGACCGTTGAGCAGATGGCGCTGACCATTCGCCACGGTAGCGGTATTGTTTGCCTGTGCATCACTGAAGATCGCCGTAAACAACTTGATCTGCCAATGATGGTAGAAAATAACACCAGCGCCTATGGCACCGGTTTTACCGTGACCATTGAAGCGGCTGAAGGTGTGACTACCGGTGTTTCTGCCGCTGATCGTATTACGACCGTTCGCGCAGCGATTGCCGATGGCGCAAAACCTTCTGATCTGAATCGCCCGGGCCACGTTTTCCCACTTCGCGCGCAGGCAGGTGGTGTACTGACGCGTGGCGGTCATACTGAAGCGACTATTGATTTGATGACGCTGGCAGGCTTTAAACCGGCTGGTGTGCTGTGTGAGCTGACTAATGACGATGGCACGATGGCGCGTGCACCAGAGTGCATTGAGTTTGCCAATAAACACAATATGGCGCTCGTGACTATTGAAGACCTGGTGGCATACCGTCAGGCACATGAGCGTAAAGCCAGCTGAAAACCGCTGCTTAATTACTGCCTTAATCAAGAAACCGAAGTTGTAGCTGGCTTCGGTTTTTATTTTGCCCCGCTATGCAAGATGTTAATTCCGCTTCTCTTTCTATGAGAAAATTTCATTAATATCAGGCATTCTTTTTCATTATGATCAAAATCATATAATTGTTCCGTTATTATGCGACCATATGAATATATCCGAAAAAGGATATGTGAAATTTATGCGCTAAATGTTTAGTATTGTTAAATATTAAGGGTAAAAGGATGTTTATCGCCTGGTACTGGATTGTATTGATTGCTCTGGTTGTGGTGGGTTATTTCCTGCATTTGAAACGTTATTGTCGGGCGTTTCGCCAGGACAGAGACGCACTGCTTGAAGCGCGGAACAAATACTTAAACAGTACGAGAGAAGAGACAGCCGAAAAGGTAGAATAAGGCTTTCGTGAAGCTGGCAGAAGTTGTCCATGTGCTGGACAACTTCTGATGTTGTTTTTAACCAATTCCCGCCGTTTGTAGCAGCACTAAACTGGATCCCATCACTGAC
>OAWA01001267.1_pt1 | contig 12377 bp, 9 predicted proteins | sample 1516971 | NCBI WGS metagenome assembly OAWA01 (sample SAMEA2580097, study PRJEB22360) | human gut metagenome | biome: human gut; feature: human-associated habitat; material: faeces | place: Denmark | collected 2008/2010
TTATCCTACACGGGGAGGCCTTTTGTCTATTGTCTACTTTTTACGGACCTGTTCATATAACGGCATTTCTGAGGCTTTTAGATGGTATGAGCCGCTCGGCCCCGTCCCGGAAGTCACAGCAGCAGACCAAGAGGACGAGAGCTTCGCGGCTCATGCTGCTATTGTAGCAGACGCGGCGGCGGATTGCAAGAGGGGCAAGCGTGCTAACGGAGCGTTAGAGCGTGCGAGTTTTGGGGAAAACGGGGCTTTTCGGCGCGGATCGGCGGGGATTAGGGCGTGCGCTGGCCGTGCGAGGCGTGCGCGGCGGGGCGGCGAAGCGGGGCAAAACAGGCGGCGAGCAATGGGACAAATCTGCAAAACCGATGGGACTGTGTCCCATTGCCATGTTTTCAAGGGTTTTCGGGCTTTCGACCCTCGGTTTTCGCCGCTTCATCAATGGGACAGAAAACAGATTTACAACTAAATCAAAACAGCGCAAAAAATCAAGCGGTTCCACCTTGGGCTTCAGCGTCCTCGGCGGGGCCGCTTTTTGTTGCGGAGCTGCCGTTGTGATACGTCCAGTAAATAGACTCTTTTTTCCGTTCGACGTGCTTTCGATATTTGAGATGAACGAGGTCAAAAATGTCCTCCTGTTGCTCCTCCGGCAAGAGGCGATACATGGCGATCAGATCGGCCTCCTCGTCCTCCAACGGCGAACCGTCGCAGGTCAGATGCTAAGCAGCAATTGTTTCGTATAATTTATACCATGAATTTTACGTATTTTCAAGTACTTTGAAAAATTCTCATGAAGTATATCGCTTTAAAATTTATAAAAGGGAAACACTTGTAATATTGTGTTGTATCTTATAAAATAGAGGTATCAACAGTTTGCCCTAAGATAGCAAAGGCAGGTGCATCGTTATGACTCCGGAAGCAAGAGCGCGGGAACAAATCGATAACAGATTGCGGCAAAGTGGCTGGACAATTCAGGATCTGAAACAACTAAATCTGACGGTTGCTTCCGGTGTTGCAGTGCGCGAGTTCCCTACCAATACCGGTCCGGTGGATTATGCACTTTTCATTGAGGGAGCGCCAGTTGGTGTTGTAGGGGCAAAGAAGGACGAAGAAGGTCAAGCGCTGACAGACGTGGAAACGCAGTCCAGCCGCTATGCAAATAGCCAGTTCAAATGGGTAAAGCGGGAGTACAAGGTTCGGTTCGCCTACGAAGCCACTGGCGAATTGGTGCGTTTTACCGATTACGCAGATCTTAAATACCGTTCGCGCGAGGTATTCTCGTTCCACCGCCCGGAGACGTTGAAACGCTGGCTTGCTGAACCGGATACTGTGCGCAACAATCTGAAGCGAATCCCACAGCTGGATGAATCGGGCTTCCGCAAATGTCAAATCAGTGCAATTCATGGTCTGGACACTTCGTTTTCAGAAAATCGGCCGCGCGCTCTTGTGCAGATGGCAACCGGCGCAGGCAAGACCTTTACAGCCATTACTGCCGCCTATCGGCTGTTGAAATACGGCAGAATGAATCGCATCCTGTTTCTGGTAGATACCCGCAGCCTTGGTGAACAGGCCGAGCGCGAGTTCATGGCCTACAAGCCCAATGACGATCCTCGCAGCTTTTCGGAATTGTATGGTGTACGCCGGTTAAAAAACTCTTATATTTCCGGGGATGTACAGATCTGCATCAGTACGATTCAGCGGATGTATTCCATTCTAAAAGGGGAAGAACTGGACGAACAGGCAGAAGAGATTCCCTTTGCGGAATATGTCACCGCCGAAAGCAAAGCACCAAAAGAGGTCGTCTACAATGCCAAAATTCCGCCGGAGTTCTTTGACTGTATCATTGCAGATGAATGCCATCGTTCTATTTACAATGTATGGAGTCAAGTGCTTTCCTATTTTGATGCATTTATCATCGGCCTGACCGCTACGCCGGATAAGCGAACCATCGGCTACTTCAATGAAAATTTTGTCAGCGAATATACGCGAGAGCAGGCCGTTCTGGACGGCGTTAACGTTGGAGAGGACATTTATCTGATTGAAACCGATGTGACGAAAAATGGTGCAACCATCCTGAAGCAGTTGATCGAGCGGCGTAACCGCCTGACGCGCGCAAAACGCTGGGAGCAGATGGACGAGGATGTGTTCTACACACAGTCCAAGTTGGATAAGGATGTCGTAAATCCAAGCCAGATCCGCGCTGTGATTCGCACCTTCAAAGAAGCACTCCATACCACGCTGTTCCCCTACCGAAAAGAAGTCCCCAAAACGCTGATTTTTGCCAAGACGGACAGCCATGCAGACGATATTGTTCAGATCGTCCGGGAAGAATTCGGCGAAGGAAACGATTTTTGCAGAAAGATCACTTACAGCGCACAGAATCCGGAAGCTGTTCTCAGCTCGTTCCGGAATGACTACAACCCACGTATAGCCGTTACCGTGGATATGATCGCGACCGGTACGGATGTAAAGCCCATCGAGTGCCTGCTGTTCATGCGGGATGTGCGCAGCAGCAATTACTTCGAGCAGATGAAAGGCCGCGGCACCCGCACACTGAGCAAGGATGATTTACAAAAGGTAACACCTTCTGCTACGGAAAACAAAGATCACTTTGTGATCGTGGATGCAGTGGGTGTAACCAAATCCAAAAAGACCGAGACCCGCACGCTGGAACGCAAGCCAGCGGTTTCCATGAAGGAACTGATGATGAACATTGCACTCGGTGCACGAGATGAGGACACTTTGACTTCTCTTGCAAACCGTGTGATTCGTCTCAGCCGCAGGATGGAACGCAGCGAACACAAGCAGTTCAAAGAAGCCGTAGGGCAGACCGCAGAGCAGGTTGCGGAGAATCTGCTGAATGCCTTTGATGAAGATGTCATTCAGGCCAAAGCACAAGCAGAAAGAGGCGTGCTTACGCCCGCACCGGAACAGCTTGCACAGGCTCAGAAAGAACTCATCAAACAGGCCGTTGCACCTTTCCAGAAGCCGGAAGTTCGCGATTTTATTGAAAATGTCCGCCGCAGCCATGACCAAATCATCGACAGCGTTAATCTGGACAAAGTACTCTTTGCTGGTTATGATACCAATCAGGAGGAAACGGCAGACCGGGTGATCTCTACATTCAAGGATTTCATCGAGGAAAATAAAGATGAGATCATTGCCCTGCGCATCATCTACAATGAAACGTATAAAAAACGTCCGATGGTACTGAAAAAACTGACGGAACTGTATCAAAAACTCAAAGCAAAGGGCATCACGGTCGAGCGTCTGTGGGATTGTTATGCCATCAAGCAGCCTGACAAGGTAAAGAAAGGCACACTCGCTCAGCTGACCGATCTGATTTCTATTATCCGTTTTCAGATGGGCTATACGGATACCCTTTCGCCCTTTGCCGACCGGGTAAACTATAACTTCAAACAGTGGACTTTCCGCCGCAATACCGGTGCGGTTCACTTTACCGCTGAACAGATGGAATGGCTGCGGCTGATCAAGGAGCATATCATCACATCACTGAGCATTCTGCCAGAGGACTTGGAGTATACGCCGTTTGACAGCAAAGGCGGCTTGGGTGGGTTCTATCGGGTGTTCGGAGAAAAGTATCAGGAGATTTTGGATGAAATGAATGAGGAATTGGTAGCGTAAATGACATTAGTAGATATTATTTCAAATGGTGGCTTGCTTTGTGATGGAGATTGGATTGAAAAGAAAGATCAAGATGTAAGGGGTAAAGTTCGTCTTATTCAGCTTGCAGATATTGGCGATGGAGAATTTAAAGATAAATCGTCAAAATATATCACTTTAGAAACAGCGGAAAGACTTCATTGTACTTTCTTGGAAAAGGGTGATATTTTAATCGCAAGACTTCCCGAACCGCTTGGGCGGGCTTGTATTTTTCCACTAGAAGGAGCTTACATCACAGCAGTTGATATTGCGATTCTGCGGATAAAAGATATTTCTATAAATCCACAATATATTATGTATTTGATAAATTCAAGTACATTTCGTTCACAAATTAAGCAATATGAAAGCGGAACCACCAGAAAACGTATTTCACGAAAAAATCTTGAAAAGATAGAATTTTCTTTGCCGAATTTAGAAATTCAAAATCGAATCGTTGCCCGCATTGAAGAACTTTTTTCAAAGCTCGACAAGGCTGTTGATACGCTCAAGACCACAAAGGAGCAGTTGGCGGTGTATCGGCAGGCAGTCTTAAAGGCAGCATTTGAGGGAAAATATACCAAATGGTGGAGAAAAAATCATAATGTTTCGGCAAATGAAGAATATTGTGAACTGCGAAAAGAAAATCAAGTATTCAAGGATACATCAGGTGATGAAAACGAACTTTCACTAAATATTCCAGATGAGTGGATGAAAGTGAGACTTGGAGAAATTTTTGATGTAGAAGTTGGAGCCACGCCTAGCAGACAACACGCTGAATATTGGAATGGTTCTATTCCTTGGGTCAGCAGCGGTGAGGTGCGCTTTACCACAATCAACAAAACGCGCGAAATGATTACTGATATCGGATTAAAAAATGCTTCCACCAATCTTCAGCCTATCGGAACTGTCCTACTTGCAATGATTGGAGAGGGCAAAACGCGTGGACAGTCTGCCATTCTTAATATTCCTGCGGCGCATAACCAAAACACGGCAGCGATATTGGTTTCAAAGACTTTATGTCAGCCTAAATATATTTATTATTTCTTGCAGTTAAATTATGAAAATACTCGCCGTGTTGGTTCTGGCAACAATCAAAAAGCACTCAATAAAGAACGAGTGAGAGCTATTCGGGTTCCGTTTGCACCCATTGCGGAGCAATCCATTATTGTAAAAGAGATAGAAAAGCGTCTTTCTATCTGTGAAAATATCGAACAAACGGTTAATACCGCGCTTGCACAGGCGGATACAATGCGGCAGAGTATTTTGAAACAGGCGTTTGAGGGGAAAAAAGATGTATATTGAAAAGCTAGCGTATAAAAATGTAGGACCCTTACAGGATGTGAGAATCGATTTTCCATTCAACAACAATGGAACACCAAAACCTGTAATTCTTGTTGGTGAAAACGGCACAGGAAAGTCAACTATCCTGTCAAATATCGTTGATTCTTTTTATGAGATGGCGCAGAAGCATTTTATGAATGCAACGACACCAAGAGAAAATGGGGGGCATAATTTTTTTAAGACGATCCTGCCTGACGAAATTCATTCAGGAACGTCATATATGTATTCGTTCCTTTTGTATAACTGTAAGGAATCTCCGGATGAAGAACCTCCTATTTACTTATGTAAGTCTGGCCATGTTACAATTAATGATATTAAAGAACAAAACAATATCAATATTTCATCCATATCCGGAGATGTACAAGGAAACGAGAAAGTTTTGAATGCATCGTCCAAACAAGTCGAAACAATATGGAAAGAAAATGTGATTTGTTATTTTGGGCCAGACAGATATGAGCAACCCGTATGGCTTGGGGATTCCTATTATATAGCTTTGGATTATTTGCACCCAAAAGTTGAGGATCGATTTAATGGACACCTTGAAAACCCTATTGCAGTTCACAATGTGACAAATTTGAATCTACAATGGTTGCTTGATGTAATTGCTGATTCTCGTGGAGATATTATAGGTGAATCGGATTCATTATCATTAGCTCATGTTTCTACCGCGAACCTTTTGTTAATGCGACAAGCAAGAGAAAATCTCGAAAAAATACTTAGCGTAATAATTGGAAAGGACGTTTACTTCCGTTTGAATTTCCGAAGTTTATATGGTTCAAGATTTCGCATTGTACAAAGAGAAAATGACGATATAATATGTCCTACTTTAGATTCTTTATCAACCGGACAGATTGCTCTTTTCAATATGTTTGCAACAATTATTCATTATGCAGATAATAACGATATCACAAAAAGCATTCACTTAGACGAAATCACCGGAATTGTAGTGATTGATGAAATCGAACTTCATTTGCACAGTAAACTGCAAAAAGAAGTGCTTCCAAAATTGATTGCAATGTTTCCTAAAATCCAGTTTATTATAACTTCACATTCGCCTTTGTTCTTACTTGGAATGAGAGAAACATTAGGTGAAGATGCTTTTGACGTTTACGAAATGCCGAAAGGTCAAAAAATCAATGTCGAGTGTTTTTCTGAATTTTTGCGTGCGTATAATTATATTAAGCAGACACAAAAATTCAATAGTGATATTCAAGAACTTGCTCGTACTATTCCCACCGAAGGAAAACCACTTATCATCACCGAAGGCAGCACAGATTGGAAACACATGAAAACTGCATTTTCAGCTTTATCGAAAGATAGTCAGTATGATGATATATTTAATGGTTTGGAATTTGAGTTTTTGGAGTATGAACCCAAAAACAGTGGTACGGATGGTTTGAAACTAGAAATGGGAGATGTAGCTCTTTGTTCTTTGTGTGAAAACGCTGCAAAGCTCCCTCATACCAGAAAATATATCTTTGTCGCAGATTGCGATGTAAAAACAACCAACGACAAACTCGGAAACAAGGGAAAAGAATATAAATATTGGGGAAATAATACATATTCCTTAATACTTCCAATACCTCAAAATAGGCAGAATACTCCAGGAATTTGCATTGAACATTATTATTCAGATACTGAAATCAAAACAGAAGTGGATTTTGGTGGAGTAAAACGGCGTTTATACATTGGGAATGAATTTAACACCGCTGGCCATAATATGACGCTAGGTGTATACTGTGAAAAAAAGAATTCATGCGGACCTGAAAGTATTGCAATTATTGAAGGCACAAGTAAAGAACGTGTTTTTAGCTTCAATGACAATGAACGTTCAACAAATCTTGCACTGCCTAAAATGAAATTTGCTGAATATGTAAGTCAGCATCCGAATGAATTTTCTTTTAGTAACTTTATAGAATTTTTTAAAATACTTAAACAAATCATCTTAGAGGAATCTGAATGAGTGAACAATCTTCTAATATCGTCTCCAAAGTATGGGGACTTTGCAATCCGCTGCGGGACGATGGCGTATCCTACGGCGATTATCTTGAACAGCTTACTTACCTGATTTTCCTGAAAATGTCCGATGAATACTCCCGCCCGCCGTATAAGCGAGAAACCGGCATCCCTAAAGGTTACACTTGGTCGGATATGAACACGCTTAAGGGCGCAGAGCTGGAAAATCAGTACCGCGCTATACTGGAGCGGCTGGGCGATGAGGGCGGCATTTTAGGGCAGATCTTCAAAGGTGCAGTCAACAAAATCAGCAATGTTTCCATCCTGTACCGCGTGGTGCAGATGATCGACAAGGAAAACTGGGTGTCCATGTCCTCCGATGTGAAGGGCGAAATCTACGAAGGTTTGCTGCAAAAGAACGCCGAGGACGTAAAAAGTGGTGCAGGGCAGTATTTTACACCCCGCCCGCTCATCAAAGCAATGGTGGCCTGTCTGCGCCCGGAACCGAAAAAGACGATTGCTGACCCCTGCTGTGGAAGTGGCGGCTTTTTCCTTGCTGCACAGGCGTTCTTGGCTGACCCAAAGAACTATGCACTCGACCGCACAGAGAAAGAATTCCTGAAAAACGAAACGTTCTATGGAACTGAACTTGTGGTTGCTACCTTCAAACTCTGCCTGATGAATCTGTATCTGCACAATATCGGTGACCTGTACGGCAAAGTCCCCGTCATGCGTGGGGATGCGCTGCTGTCTGACCCGGGTTATCGTGTAGACTATGTATTGACGAACCCGCCGTTCGGTAAAAAATCCTCCATCACCTTCACCAATGAAGAAGAGGAGCAGGAAGAAGAGGATCTGGTCTACAACCGGCAGGATTTCTGGACGACCAGCTCGAATAAACAGCTCAACTTTATCCAGCATATCAATACGATTCTGAAGCCGACCGGAAAGGCGGCCGTTGTTGTACCGGATAACGTTCTATTCGAGGGTGGTGCAGGCGAGATCATCCGTAAAAAGCTATTGGACACCACGGATCTGCACACCATTCTCCGCCTGCCAACTGGCATTTTTTACAAGCCGGGTGTAAAGGCAAATGTGATTTTCTTCGATAAGCGTCCCGCCAGCCCAGAGCGTCAGACAAAGGAAGTCTGGATCTACGATTTTCGCACAAATGTTCACTTTACGCTTCGTCAGCATCCCATGACGGATGCTGACTTGCAGGATTTCATTCAACGCTATCATCCGGAAAACCGCCACGAACGCACAGAAACATGGTCACAGGAAAATCCAGAAGGCCGCTGGCGCAGATTCACGGTAGATGAAATTCTGGAACGTGATAAAACCAGTCTGGATATTTTCTGGCTGAAGGACAAGTCGCTTGCCGATTTGGACAATCTCCCTGCGCCGGACGAACTTGCCGCGGATATTATTGAAAATTTGCAGAGTGCTCTGGAAAGTTTTCAGGAATTGATGGGGCAACTGAAAAAGAACGATTGAACAGGATGTGAGCATAATCGAAAATTCTAAAATGAAACCAAAAAAGACTGCGGAAGAACTTGTTCAGATGCTCCATGATGAAAAAGGTATCCAATTTCATCTCATTTCAGAAGAACAGGCCGTAGAATGTTTTTCACAGAGAAACAATTATCTGCGCACAGCATCTTATCGAAAAAATTACCCCAAACATATTGCTGGCCCAAATGCAGGAAAATACATCCATCTTGAGTTTGCATATTTGACTGAGCTGTCTACACTGGATTTTTACCTAAGGGAGCTTCTTCTGCAAATGTGCATTGATGTAGAGCATGATTTGAAAGTTTCGCTTCTGCGTGAATTAGAAGAAAATCCGAGTGAAGACGGCTATGCAATCGTTCGTGATTTTCTTGCACAATACCCGGAGATTTTGGCAACTATCGAACGAAAAACAGACGCCTCCTTTACAGGCGAACTAATTGAAAAGTATTTTGCAGTATGTTCTGTTTTCCCGGCACAGAGTCCGCAGGCGTATCTATCAACACGTATTTATGACGTTGATTGTCCAATGTGGGTTCTGGAAGAACTGATTGGATTTGGCGAATTTTTGCGTATGTACCGTTTTTATGCAGAACGAAATCCACAGTTTACACCACTGTTACCCCAAAGAGTTTTGAATCCGGTCAAAAGTTTGCGCAATGCTTGCGCGCATAATAACTGTTTGCTCAATGCGCTGTCTCGCACGAGCACAACAAGGCCATCACCTGAGATCTCGGTCTTTATTGCATCACTCGACAATATCTCAGCTGGTGAACGCCGCAGCAAATTGACAAGCCGTCCGATGTTTGAAATTGTCTGCTTGCTATATGCTTATAACAAAATTGTTAGCCCTTCCGTCAAAAAACGTCGGATAAAGCAACTCACTGAATTCGTAAACGGTCGAATGCAAAGGCATATAGATTATTTTGAAGGTCCAGAAGGAAACAAATTGATAGCAACTTCTTTTGAATTTCTGAAAAAAGTTGTTGACAAGTTGAATTAGTTCACATATAATATCATTGATATTAAAAAGAGTAATCTTTTGTGCGAGTGCCGTCACTGACGTCGCTCGCATTTTCTTTTGTTTAAGACGCTGTGTGGAGTTCCGATACCGCCCCGCAACACACCCGATTCATTTTGCCGCTGTTTCACCCGACAAAATCCATCGCTGCGTTGCGTGGGCGGTATTTTTTTTTTACAAATAGAACCTTATGTGGTTGTACAAATCTCCGAATTTTATTTACAGTTGTTGACCGCACAGCTTCAAAGTGTTATCCTTGTGCTTGAAAGAAGCCGGACGTAGTGTCCGCACTGCGCCTAGCTTTCTTCATACTGAACCTTGAATCCTTCATAAGCCGACCGAACGTGATACCGACTTTTCGTCAACACCGCTGCACAAACAGGGGCAGGAACTGCGTTCGGAGCAAACGGTGACCCACATACATGAGCAGCACAACCTCTACTTATTTTTTGCGCCTTAACAATTCGGAAACAATTACCCAGAAACGGTTTTGAGCGCAGCGGTAGAGGGCAAGAACCGTCCCGTGGCCACAAATTTTCAATTCTTGAAAATTCTGTGTTCCTCCGGGACTACACTTCTGCAACGCTCGTGCGTTTCCGAAGTGCTTCTTGTTGGGGCGTGCCTGCCCCAAACCCTGCCGAGTAACAATAAAGTTCATAATTATTCCATGGACTGAGTATAACACGTCCTTCGACGATACACTACTCCTCTTTTTTGCAAAAATCCAATTATCTTCGGTGACCTGTCGTGAGATGCAATTATTTCATGTCGCTTCACCAATCACTTGACTTGGTTTGAAAAAACACAGAGCATATGATACAATAGAACAAATAATGTTGTCTACCGAGAAAGGAAGTGTCTTTCCATGAAAAAAATCCATAAGTTCTTTTCTAAAGATTTGCTCCATATTCTTGGTGCTGTTGGGATTTTTGTTGCTTTTCTGATTTCTATCGCCTATAAGCAAGTTGGAATCGGGGCACTCATAGCTGCGTGGCTTATTGCTATGGCAATTATCGGGGTAGCATGGATTACAGACATCCGCAAAGCAGACCTGCTGAAAAACGGAAAGATTGTTTCCGGAAAAGTTAATGCAGTAAAAAGGGTTCACATAAAATTCCACATGAGTACCTATCACCTTGCTGATGAAGATGTAATTTATCCTTGGGTGATTCGGTACCAATACAAGATTGGAAAAGACACTTATTATGGACAGTCCCATTGGTTTTGGTTCAACCCTCTCGTGAGCAAGGGAACACCTATAAAGGTGACTATTGACCCTCAAAACCCAGAAAGAAGCATTGTTGCTGCATGGGAAAGTTAATAGATTGTTTCTTTCCTCTATGATGACGGAAATTTCAAAGGAGCGTAATCTCCTTTGGCACACGACTTTGGAACAAAGTCTAGTGTGTTACACCTCGATAGAGGTGTGCCGCTCCCAGACACAAAAAGTCCCATGGCCAACACCTCGGCGGTGTGGTCATGGGACTTAATGCTTTTTAGGCCTAGCGGAGTGAACAGTAACCAATCCTGACATCCAGTTGCCGTGTCATTTGTTGAATACTGTTTTACGAACAGTCTGCGGACGTGAAGACCCACCATTATATCATCAGCTTCGACCCGAAGGACGCAGTAGAGAACGGCCTGACCATGGAGCGGGCGCAAGCCCTTGGCTTGCAGTTCTGCAAGGACAACTTCCCCGGTCATCCTGCCATCGTCTGCACTCACCCGGATGGGCATAACCATTCGGGAAACATCCACGTCCACATTGTGATCGGCAGTATCCGCACACGAGAAGTGGAACGTAAGCCCTATATGCAAAAGCCCCGTGACTGGCGTGAGGGTATGAAGCACTCCAGCACAGCCCAGACCATGCGGCACCTCCGTGTCGAGGTAATGGAGCTGTGCGAAAGTGCCGGACTGTACCAGATCGACCTGCTCAACGGCTCGAAAGAGCGCGTGAGCGAAGCTGAGTATTGGGCGCGTAGGCGTGGTCAGTTGAAACTTGACCGTGAGAACGCAGCCCTCACCGCAGCTGGACAGCCGCCCCAGCAGAAGAAGTTTGAAACCGTGAAGGACACTTTGCGGAAACAGATTTCTTCGGTGTTGTACCGCACAACGAGTTTTGAAGATTTTTCTGACAGGCTCATGCAGCAGTATGGTATTGCCGTCAAGGAAAGCCGTGGGTGTCTGAGCTATCTGCCCGCTGGCAGAACGAAGTTCATCCGCGCGAAACATCTCGGGGACAAGTTCGATAAGACGGCAGTGCTTGCCACATTGCAGGCAAACGCCGAACGCAAACCCAAGGTACAGTCCAAGCAGGATACCATCGGGAAACTGATCGACATCCAGTCGAGGATGACCGCGGGCAAAGGCATTGGCTATAAGCGTTGGCTCACGAAACACAATCTCAAAGTTATGGCACAGACCGTGAAGCTTCTGCAGGAAAAGGGCTTGACCGACGAGGACGCTCTGAACCAGCGCATCACCGAACTGGAAACCAAGTATCACGACTCGCTGGCGGTGGTGAAAGACCTCGAAGGTCGCATGAAAACCAACAATGAGCTGCGCTATCACATCGCAGCCTACACCAGCACCAAGAATGTCGCACAGCAGCTAAAGACCGCCAAGCGACCCGCAGCCTTTGAAGAGCAGCACCGTGCAGAGCTGACAGCGTACCGGGCGGCAGCAGCCTATTTCAAGGCAAACAGCATCACAAAGCTGCCCAGCCCGAAAAAGCTGGAAGCCGAGTATGCGCAGCTGGCATCCGAAAAGGCAAAGTTCTACGAGCAGTACAAGGAAGCCAAGGAAGAACTGCTCAAACTGAAAACCGCAAAGCAGAATGTTGCGTCCTTTTTCCGGGAGGAAGAACCGGCGCAGCAGGAGAGATAAA
>OAWA01001277.1_pt1 | contig 12306 bp, 16 predicted proteins | sample 1516971 | NCBI WGS metagenome assembly OAWA01 (sample SAMEA2580097, study PRJEB22360) | human gut metagenome | biome: human gut; feature: human-associated habitat; material: faeces | place: Denmark | collected 2008/2010
ATATTGTAGTTCTTAAAATTCTATATTTTTATCCACTATTTTATTTGGCGCTTACGAAGTATTACCATTAAAAGCACTATTTATTTGTTTAGCTTATATTATTCCAATGACTGTGATGTATCTTATCACAGATTATAAAGAAGGGAGAAGTGTATTATCATGGAAGAAATCATAAAAACAGAAATGCTTACAAAAATTTATAATCCTTTAAGTCAAAATCCTAAATTAGCTTTAGATCAAATTTCTTTAAGTATTAAAGAAGGCGAATTTATTACGATTATGGGAAAGAGTGGTTCAGGAAAAACTACATTGTTGAATATTTTATCGACAATTGATGATCTTACAAAGGGTAAATTATTTATTTATGGTAAAAATATATTTGAAATGTCTGATAGTGAAAAAGCACATTTTAGAAAAGAAAACATCGGTTTTATTTTTCAAAACTTTAATTTATTAGATACACTTACTATTAGAGAAAATATCCAATTACCATTAAAACTTTCTAAGAAAAAAATAGATCAAGATGATTTTGATCGTATTGTTGGTGAATTGGAAATTACCGATATTTTAGATAAATATCCCTTTGAATGTTCAGGAGGACAAACCCAAAGAGTAGCGGTTGCTAGAACACTCGTTATGCATCCAAAGATTATCTTCGCTGATGAACCGACAGGAAATCTTGACGGCGTTCGTTCAAAACAACTCATGCAATACTTAGAAAAAGTAAATCAAGAAGATAAGATAACGGTTATTATGGTAACCCATGATCCTTTAGATGCAGCCTATTCTTCACAAATGTATTACATTGAAGATGGAAAAATAAAAGATCATCTAATGAAAAATGATGATTCATTTGATACTTATTTTTCTAAGATTGTTAAAATATCTATGGAGTTATAAAAGAAAACAAAGTTCCATTTATGTGGAGCTTTTTTGTTGTTGATGACGTAATCTTGGTTGTTGGTGCCTCTTTTCTAAACATTAAAAAAAATAAGACTATGATGAAAGTGTAAAGAACAAGGGAAGGTGATGTTTATGATTAAGATGGCAATTCATATGTTGTTTATCGAAAAGAAAAAATTGATGAGTTTTATTTATTCTTTGAGTGCAACATTCGTTGTTTGTTTATTGTTTATACAGTTTTTTACAAATCCTTATCTTAAAAAGATCATTAAAATAGGTCATAAAGTTGTTTTTAATGCAGCTTATGCTTTACCAGAGGATGTAGTCAAACTCAATGATAATTTTATTGTTATTCTATTATCTTTTGTTTTACTTGTTATTTGTATCTCACTTATAAGTTATAGCTGTTATTATCATTGTTTAATGACTTCAAGAGAGATAGGCTTATTGAAATTATCAGGTTATAACCTAATACAAATTATAGGTTATAAGATGATTCAAATGGTTATGGTAATGAGTATTTCCTTATTGATTTCAAATCTTGTTTATTTGTTTTTAAATCCCTTATTTTTATATTTAATAAAATCATATTTAAAAATAGAAATGCCCTTAATATTACTTAATAAAGAACTCTATGAATTTCTCTTTATGATTGTAGGAATTCTCTTTATATTTATTGTATTTTTAGAAACAAGATATGCGCTTTCTACAAATATTTGTGAACTTCTTACAAATCATACAATGAATCACTATAAAGAAGATAAACGCATCTTAAAAATACCAGATACCGTTTATATTATTGCTTATATGTTAGGAATCCTTACCATGTATTCTTCTTATGAATTAGATGCAGGATTTTCTATTGCGGCCTGTATTGGAGCGATAGGTGCTTATGGGATGTTTTATTATTTTATTCCCCATACAATATTAGATATGTTTGATCATTTGAAATTATCAGGAGAAAAATATGTATCTTTAGGAGATGTTTCTATTTTTATGCAACAATCAAAATCTTTAATAGTTTATATTATGTTATCAATTATTTTATTTCCTACATTTATTCTTGTTACGACTCAAAGACCATTCATTTTTATGATCTTACAAATTGCGTTTATTTTAATTAATATTTTATTAAGTACAAGTTTGATGAATCGTTTCTTTATTGATTTATATGAAAAGAAAAAACATTATTCTAATTTATTTAAAATAGGATTAAACAGAAAAGAAGTTATACAGGTTTCTACACAACAAGGAAATTATTTTTATGGTTTATTTTGGATTTTTACTTTGATTTATATGTTTTGTATAATAAGTGTCTTTTATTTGAAAATACAAATCAGCCTATCAATCATTTTATGCCTTGTTTTGGAATACATGATTCCTTATTTAATTTCACAAATTGTTGTTTATATGAGTAAAAGGAGGAATACATTATGAAAGCAATAAAAGTGGAAAACTTAAAGAAAGTCTATAATCCTTATAGTGCTTTTTCTAAAGTGGCTTTAAAAGATGTAAGTTTAGAAGTAGAAGAAAGTGAATTTATTTGTATTATGGGAACTTCTGGTTCAGGAAAAACCACATTGATAAATGTTTTATCAACGATTGATGAAGCAACAAATGGTAAAATACAAATAAATCTTCATAATTTAATGACAATGTCAGAAAACGAAAAAGCACTTTTAAGAAAAAAAGAAATAGGTTTTATTTTCCAAAACTATAATTTAATAGAATCATTAAGAATCAAAGATAATATTTTATTTTCGCTTAGAATTAATAATATTGATCCAAAAATTCAACAAGAAAGATTAAATCAATTAACAAAACAATTAAATATTGAAGAAATACTTGATAAATATCCACTTCAATGTTCAGGAGGTCAACAACAAAGAGCCGCTATCGCAAGAGCGTTGATTATGAAACCAAAAATCATTTTTGCGGATGAACCCACAGGAAATCTTGATTGTGAAAATGCGAAAGAACTAATGGAATTATTTAAAAAAATAAACAAAGAAAATCATACGACCATTGTAATGGTAACGCATGATAGTCTTGTTGCTTCTTATTCGAATAGATTACTTTATTTAGAAGATGGAAAAATATCGAAATGTTTAGAAAAAAATAATAAAACACAAGAAGAATATTATCGAGATATTATTGCGATAACGACAAAAATGGATTTAGCACATGTTTAAAAGACGAGGAGAAAAGATTATGAAAAAGACAAAACAAAAATTAATGATCGTAGTTATATTTTTAGTTGTATTTATTGTGATAGGATTTTATAGTTTTAATAATAAAGACCCTTATAAAAAGTACAATCATATCCAAGTAAGTGAAGTTTTAAAAGAAAATCAACATGAATATTGGGTTTATTTTTATTCACTAGAAAATAAGGACAGTATTAATAGTGATAATGGAATCGGTTCTTTAACTAAAGCAACAGATAGTGTTTATTTTGTAGAAATGAAAGATAAGGAGATAAAGATTAAAAAGCAAACTATACAACCAACAACTTTACTTTATATTAAAAATCATAAAATAGTTAAAACTTATCATGGTTTAAAACAATTAAAAGAAAAACATGAAGAAATATTAGAAATGAGTTGGTAAAAGAATGCTCCAATTGAGGAGTATTTTTTTAATTTTTGTTATTTGTAAGCATTATTTTTGACAATCCCCATGTCTAAAGACAGGGGATTCTTGCTACCTGCCAACATCGTTGGCTGACCAGTTCATTTCTGATAGGTGCAAGATAGGGGTATGCCATTACCCCTCCTAGAGCAGAACCTATAGTTCTCTAGGCAGTATATCTGTTACCAATATACTCAGTTGAGTTGCATATATTTATTGCTCCTAGCAGATCCCTATGTGTATGAAATCCGCATCTGCACGTATAATTTCTGTCATTTGCATGATGAACACTTCCACATATTGGACAGATCTGACTTGTATACGCTGGATCTACATACTCAACTTCTATGCCTGCAAGTTTTGCTTTGTATTCTATAAATGTAGCAAGTCTATAGAACGACCATGTATGCAGGCTATGATTGTTTTTTCGACTTGTTCTTGTCGTAGAGCGTATGTTTTGAAGTCGCTCTAATTTGATTACTGATATGTCATGAGCTTTTGCCGTATTTACGATTTCGCGACTTAGTTTATGATCTATATCTTTCAGGATACGTTGTTCTTTGTTGTTGATTTTAACAACTGCCTTTGGCTTCTTAGCTTTTTGAAATCTTTTTCGAAGATTATTGTAGTATCTTCTTATATATTTGTTTTTTCTCCCATTTCCATAAAACTTAACACTTCCATCTGGACAATAGCTTACAGCAGGACATTTGATTCCAAGATCAACGCCCATGACATTGTCATTTGAAAAAGCATCATCTTCTTTTGCATCATAAACGATCTGTGCTACGAGATCATGTCCTTTTACAACAATGCGCATCGTTCCTAATTTACTGGATGGAAATATCAATCTCTGTCTTTTGGATATTTTTGTTTTGACTGATATACGTTTTGACTTTCCATTGATCATTACTGGAAAGCTTATACAATCATCATTGATTCTAAAATTTTGATTGTTGATATAACAGCACATTTTTTCAAAACAGGAAGTCTTACTTTAGTATTTGAATTTCTTAAAGCCTTATTATATTTTCTTATGATGGACTTGGCATCTCGGATACATTGATTACATAAGGCACTTGGAAGATCAGCCTTTACATCTGCCGTTGTCATCTTTGTAATAGATCTTCCATTAGCAGCATCAAAAACAAGCTTATTGACTGTAGAAATATATTCCGACATCGTTGCCTTGATTAATTCTGTTTGATATTTATTTGGATAAAGCTTGACTGTTTCTGTTAATTGCATAGATATCACCTAAACGTTTTTTTGATCTTCAATATACTGCTTAATTACAGAAAGTGGTGCACCACCTACTGTAGATACAAAATAGCTATTGGTCCATAGTGTTGGGATTCTTGATTTCAGCCAGGGAAACTCCTGTCTCAACACTCTGGAAGAGTAACCCTTGATTCTTTTAACTGCTTTGTGAATACCATATTGTGGATCTACTCCCATAAGCAAATGTACATGATCGGGCATGATTTCCATTTCAATGATTTCGACATTCAATTGATCGCAGGTTTCTTTAATCAACTCCTTTAAGCAATCATCAACACCATCTACAAGAACGGGACGTCGATATTTTGGACAGAATACAACATGATATTTGCAGGAATAGATCACATTATTATTCGATTTGTACTTCATGAATACATTATACTACTAAAAGATATCTAATGATATATATTATTGATAAAAGCTTAAAAAAGTTGCCGTAAAGCTGGGAGCTTTACGGCAACATTTGGTAAAAAGTATTATAATCATTGAGGGGAGATGATTATATGTGGGTATTATGTGCATTTGGTTCTGCGTTCTTTGTAGAAATTACATCTATTTTAGCTAAATGCGGCATTAAAAAAACAGATTCACATGTGGTTACAGCGTTACGTACAATTGTCGTGTTATTTTTTTCATGGTTAATGGTATTGGTTGGAGGAAGTCATCAATCTTTATCATCAATTTCAACGAGAACATGGTTCTTTTTGATTGTTTCAGGCTTTCAACAGGAACTTCATGGCTTTGTTACTACAAGGCATTACAAATGGGACCAGCAAGTGTGGTTGTTCCAATTGATAAATTAAGTTTAGTAGTAACGGTTATTTTCTCTTATTTTGCTTTTCATGAAAAACTTAATAAGAAATCTCTATGTGGATTTATTTGCTTAATTGTTGGGACACTTTTAATGCTTTTATAAGGATTTAATGGTATACTCATTTTTGAGGTTACATTATGCAAAAACAATTAATTAAATGGTATCAAGAAAATAAAAGAGATTTTCCATGGCGTAAAGATCAAGATCCTTATCATATATGGATCAGTGAAATTATGCTTCAACAAACGACGACAGAAACGGTTATTCCTTACTATAATCGTTTTTTAAAAAACTTTCCAAATGTAGAAGCACTAGCGAGTGCTTCTTTAGAAGAAGTTTATAAAATGTGGGAAGGATTAGGTTATTATCGTCGTGCTAAGCATATACATGAAAGTGCACAAATTATTTTAGAAAAGTATCAAGGTGTTTTTCCTTATGAATATGATGCTATTTTATCTTTAAAAGGAATTGGTGAATATACAGCAGGTGCGATTAGCTCTATTGCTTATGGAAAGCAAGTTCCTGCTGTTGATGGCAATGTTTTGAGGATTATTAGTCGTTATTATTTAATAAAAGAAAATATTGCGGAAACAAAAGTTCAAAAGAAGATCTATCAAATTGTACAAGAGCTAATTTTAAATCATGATGCTTCTGCTTATAATCAAGGAATGATGGATTTAGGTGCTACGATTTGTAAACCTGTTCATCCCTTATGCTTAGAATGTCCTATTCAAAAAGGTTGTTTAGCTTTTAAAAAGAAACAAATGGATGTTTTACCAATTAATATAAAAAAGATCAAAAAACAAGAAATAAGCTATATTACAGGCATTATCACATATCAAAATAAATATTTCTTGATACAAAATCCACCAGGTGGGCTTTTAGAAAATCTTTATGGTTTTGTTCAATATGACGTTGAAAGTCCTTATAGTTTTGTTTCTTCATTTCAAGAAGAATATCAACAAAATTTAATAATTCAAGCACACATTAAAGATATTAAACATGTTTTTAGTCATCGCACATGGCGGATGCATGTGTATCATTTTATTTTAGATAAAGAAATAGAAAATATGTATACGTTAGAAGAAATTAATCAATTACCTTTATCAACGGCACATATGAAGGTGTTAAAAGCGTATCTAAGTTCATTTTAAAGACAAATAAAAAGAATAAGATAAAGATGGGTGATAAGATGAAATTATTTCATAGAGAACATAAAATTGAAAATCATGAAGAAAAGGAAATGTTCTTTTCTTTTTGCGTTGAACAAATTTATCCTCATAAACAAGGAGAACTCTTTGTTTTAGGAACAGTTGATGGAAAAATACAAGAACAAGAATCGATGTATTTAATAGGTCCCTATGGCTTTGAAGAAAGAATAGAAGTGAACCAATGGATAGAAGTTGATCCACAAAATAATTTCTATGCACTTCTTGTTGATCAAAAACTATCAGGAATCATAGATGAGGGTTATATTTTCACAAATAAAAATAATCATTTAGCGAATTCTAGAGAGGATGTTTTTAATCCTTATCTTCATTTTCTTTTAGAAAAAGTGAATCATCAACATTATGAATATTTAGATATCTTATTTGAACAATTGGCTACACGATCTTATTTTTTATCGGTATTTGATTATCAAGATTTATCAATTTATCAAATAGGAGATAAAAAGTATTATCCCATTTATACAAGCACTTTAGAAATGGAAAAAGATCAAAAATGTCAAAATAAAAAAAACTCTGTTTATAGTTTTGATGATTATTCCAGAATGTTTTTAAATCAAGAGAAAATAGATGGAATCATCATAAATCCGTATCATAAAGAACGTAGTGTTGTTTTAAATAAAGATGTTATTCAATATATCAATCAGGTAAAAAATAAAAATATGAAAACTTATGTTCAAGCAAAAAATTATTTAAAAGATAAAAAAAGGAGACATAAATATGAAATTAATCATGAGAGCTGATGATTTAGGTTTTAGTGAAGCAGTCAATTTAGGAATTTATAAAGCAGTTAAAGATGGTGTCATTACCAGTGTTGGAATTATGACAAACATGGAACAGGCGTATGCAGGCTATGAACTTCTTAAAGATTTTGATATTGCTTTAGGACAACATACCAACATTTGTGCAGGAAGACCTCTTACAGATCCAAAACTTATTCCTTCATTAGTACAAGAAAATGGTGAATTTTGTAGTTCAAGAGAAATAAGAAATCGTCAAGTAGACACTGTTGTTGTCGAAGAAGCTGAAAGAGAAATTGAAGCTCAATATATACGCTTTAAAGAAATGACGGGAAGAAATCCAGATTATTTTGAATGTCATGCAGTGATTTCTCAAAACTTTTTTACTGCTTTAAAAAATGTTGCTAAAAAATATGGACTCTTTTATGAAAATATTCTTTTTGATCAAGAATTTGAAAAAGAAAACAATATTTATGGAATTGCCATGGCAAAACTCAATGAAAAAATGCTTTATGATCCAAAGGAATATGTAGAAAATAATTTAGATTTTATCAAAAATCATGATATATCCGTTATGGTCTTTCATCCTGGTTATTTAGATCAATATATTTTAGAACATTCATCATTTACCCTCATTAGAGCGATGGAATGTGATTTTCTATGTTCAAAGTGGTTAAAAGATTGGTTAAAGAATAATAAGATTGAACTAACGGATTTTAGAAAGGTAAAAAATGGATAGATGTTCTTGGGTCAGTGATGATCCTCTTTATCAAGAATATCATGATTATGAGTGGGGAAAACCTGTTTATGATGATCAAAAGCTTTATGAAATGTTTTTATTAGAAACATTTCAAGCTGGTCTTTCATGGATTACGATTTTACATAAAAGAGAGGCTTTTAAAGAAGCTTTTGATGACTTTGATGTTTTTAAAGTTGCTTATTATGATGAAAAGAAAGTAAATGAGTTAATGAATAATTCAAGAATTATTCGTAACTCAAGAAAAATCAAAGCGGCTATCAAAAACGCACAAATTTTTATTGAAATCCAAAAAGAATTTGGCTCTTTTTCTAACTATCTTTGGTCTTATACAAATCACAAAATTATCTATTTAGAAGATGAGGAACTTGCTACAACAAGTCCACTTTCTGATAAAATATCGAAGGATTTAAAGAAAAGAGGTATGTCATTTGTTGGAAGTATTACCATTTATTCTTATTTAGAAGCAATCGGTATTTATAATCATCATCAAAGAAATTGTTTCTTACATCCTTAAGAACAGTTTCTTTTTTTGTATTATTAGGTATAATAAAAATAGGTGAAAAAAATGAAAAAAAAGAGACCAATCCTATTATGTTCACTTACCATTGTTTTGATGTGTTTACTTACAATTTCAAGCACTTTTCAAACAATATGTGTTAAAACACTTGGTGATAATTATCTTGATGCTTTAACAATCAATCAAATTGTTGATTTGGTTATTGATCAAGATGAAAATATACAATTTAAACAATTACAACAACTTCAAATGGATTTAAGAATGAATAAAGAACTCTATAATTTTAATTGCTATGCTTTTGATTATACGATACGTCATATAAATGATGAAAAAATCCAATTAGATCAAAAGAAAATAAATCAATTCTCTAAATCATGTTATACAATTATTAAAGAAAATCATGATACAAACGTAAAAGTATCTGATATTTCTAAAATTGTTAAAGAGAATCATTTTTGGAAAAAATTAACACATAATATGAAAAAGAAAATGAAATCATTTTCTCAAGCGTTTATTTTTATTTATTCAATGGTTGAATCTTTAATCTTTAAGATGATTTTAATTCTTCTTATTTTAGTATTGTTTATAAAGATTTATGCTTTAAATAAAAAAGCTTTTTCATTATTTTTAACAGTTATTTTTATTGTAAAGAGTTTGGTGGATTATTTAATGATTTTATCAATTGAATTATCTAAGACTTTTTATATTAAGATGCTAAATATTCCTATTACTTCGATTGAAACAAGTTCTTATTTGTTGATTGCAACTATATGTTTAACAGTAGGTATGTTTTTATTGATAGGACATATATTGAAGACAGGGTAACCTGTCTTTTTGTTTATAAAAAAATTATTAAATTAATAACTATTTATAAATTGTATAAACGCATCACGTTTCACTAGACAAACAAGATTGTATACAATATAATGTTAGCAATACAAATAAGAAAGGAAGGTTTTATATATGACCGAAAAAAGAGTTTACAATTTCTCAGCAGGTCCTTCAATGTTGCCTGTTGCTGTACTTGAAAAAGCAGCAAAACAAATGTTGAATTATGAAAACAGTGGTATGTCTGTAATGGAGATGAGTCATAGATCCTCTTCCTACTTAGATATCTTTGAAAAAACAAAAGGATTATTAAAGAAAGTGATGAATGTTCCTGACAATTATAAAATTGTTTTCATTCAAGGGGGAGCAACTCAACAATTTTCAATGGTTCCTTTAAATCTTTTAAAGAATGGGAAAGCTGATTATGCAATTACAGGTGCTTTTAGTAAAAAAGCAGCTGCAGAAGCAAAAAAATATGGGGATATTCATATTGTTTATGATGGTAGTAGCAATGATTTTAAACACATTCCAACACAAGATGAATTAGATTTATCGAAAGATGCATCTTATTTACACATCTGCGCCAATAACACAATTTATGGAACAGAATGGAAATATGTTCCTGAAACATATGGTGTACCAATTATTGCGGATATGTCATCAAATATTTTATCTAAACCAGTAGATGTAAGTAAATATGGGATGATTTATGCTGGTGCTCAAAAGAATATGGGAATCGCTGGATTAGGGGTGGCGATTATTCGTGAAGATTTACTTCAAGATGTAGCTGAAACAACACCTGTTTTATTAGACTATAAATTGATGATTAAAAATGATTCAATGTATAACACACCACCAGCTTATGCTATTTATGTTTTAGGACTTGTTCTTGAATGGATTGATTCTTTAGGTGGTTTAGAAGTCATGAAAGAAAGAAATGAAAAGAAAGCTAAATTAGTTTATGACTATTTAGATCAATCGACTTTCTATAAAGCACATAGTGATAAAGAAAATAGATCACTTATGAATGTGACTTTTACGACACCAAATAAAGATTTAGATGCGAAGTTTGTAAAAGAAAGTATTGAAGCAGGTATGACGAATTTAAAAGGTCATCGTTCTGTAGGGGGAATTCGTGCTTCTATTTACAATGCAATGCCTTATGAAGGTGTTGAAAAACTTGTCGCATTTATGAAAGAATTTGAACAAAACAATCAGTAAGGGGACAACTATGTATAAAGTAAAATTAATGAATAAGATATCTTCTGAAGGACTAGATTATTTTAATGAAGATTATGAATATGGGGAAACGTTAGAAAATGAAGATGCCATTTTACTTAGAAGTGCATCTTTACATGAATATGAATTTACAAACAATGTAAAAGCAATTGCGAGAGCTGGTGCGGGGGTCAATAATATTCCTGTTGAAAAATGTTCAGAAAAAGGAATTGTTGTTTTTAATACACCAGGTGCAAATGCCAATGCCGTAAAAGAACTTGTCTTATGTGCTTTATTTTTATCGAGCCGTAAGATTGTTGAAAGTATTGAATGGGTCAATACTTTAAAGGATGATGAAAATATTGGAAAAACAGCAGAAAAAGGAAAATCAAACTTTGTAGGTCCTGAAATTGAAGGAAAAAGACTAGGGGTTATCGGTTTAGGAGCTATTGGAGTTTTAGTCGCAAATGCTGCAAATAAACTTGGTATGGAAGTTTATGGCTATGATCCATTCATGTCTGTTAATTCAGCATGGGCTTTATCAAAACATGTGCGTAAAGCAAAAGATATGGATGAAATCTTTAAAACATGTGATTATATTACGGTTCATGTACCAAGTACAAAAGATACAAAGGGTATGTTAAATAAAGAAAAATTTGCACTAATGAAAGATGGAGCACGTTTATTAAACTTTGCAAGAGGGGACTTAGTTGTAAACGAGGATCTATTAGAAGCGGTTGAAACAGGAAAATTAAGTAAATATATTACAGATTTTGCTGCTCAAGAATTTATTGGAAAAGATAATATTATTGTATTACCACATTTAGGAGCGTCTACTCCTGAAAGTGAAGATAACTGTGCAAGAATGGCAGTTCAAGAATTAAAAGATTTCTTAGAAAATGGAAATATTAAAAATTCAGTGAACTTCCCAGCTGTTAATCAACCAAGAGAATCAAAAGTAAGACTATGTATTACCAATAAAAATATGCCAAATATTTTGGCACGTATTTCTAAACTGTTCGCGGATCACAATTTAAACATAGAAAATATGGTTAACCGTTCTCGTGGAGATTATGCTTATACACTTATTGATACAAATGATGATGTACGCCAGGATATCATTGAACGTATTGAAGCAGCTGAAGGAATTATTAATGTAAGAGTTATTAAATAGAACTTATATGTGATTTAAAGAGGTCCTAAATGGACTTCTTTTTTTTGGACTAAACGTCCATTGAAGAAGAAAAAAAGGAAAGCTAAAATAATGATAGATAAAAATTAAATCGCCATGGTTAGAAAACGCACAAATTTGACACAAATTTGAGACAAATTGTCTTTGATAACATGGTACAATAACATCAGAAAAACTCCTTATAAATATGATAAAC
>OAWA01001278.1_pt1 | contig 12298 bp, 10 predicted proteins | sample 1516971 | NCBI WGS metagenome assembly OAWA01 (sample SAMEA2580097, study PRJEB22360) | human gut metagenome | biome: human gut; feature: human-associated habitat; material: faeces | place: Denmark | collected 2008/2010
GGCCTGATCATCCTCGTGGCAATCCCGCTGCCGGGGACCGGGGCCTGGACCGGCGCCCTGGTGGCCGATGTGCTGGACCTCCGACTCCGGACAGCCCTCCCCGCCATCGCGCTTGGCGTCCTCATCGCCGGAATCATTACCACCACCGTGACCTGCGGCGTCATTCGAGTCTTCTGGTGAGTTTCGCTGTACGTGCGTAATCAGCCGCCTGCGGCGGCTGATACTCCTTTCTATACAGGAACCTCCCCATGTTCGGTGGGGCAGTGACCGGAATGACCCTGCGCCGCATTCGCCCGGAAATGTACAACTGGTGGAAATGGCTTCCGGCAAGTATTCATGCAGCAGGAGAATAAGGTCCTGCCGTTTTTCAGGAGATGCACAGAACTATCCTCTATTTGAAAAGCAGTCGTAACTTCAAACAGCCTGCCAGCGTCGGTTCCCCACCGCTTTAAGAGGAAGGTCCCGGCAGATCAAACATTTTTTAAAAGAGTGGGCCGGAGCTGGCCTGTACTCCATGGCTGATGCGTTGCTGCGAAAGATGTCCGGTGCGAGGGAGCGACAGTCCGGCCGCCGCATCCGTTTCATATTTTGCGCTTTCATTTTGCTCCGTTTGTATTTAGCAGGCAACATAGGACTCCTATTCAGAAAAGTCCAAAGCCATTGCGCAGAAATGGCTTCGGACACAAAACGCCCCTGCCGATCAGAACAACGACAGCTCTCTGTTCTAATCAGGCAGGGGCATTCAGACGGACCGGATGAAGCTGAAGCTGTAAGTACCCTGTCCCGCTCCCTTGCACCCACGCCGTTGACAGTGACTCCCCAAATTTTCTGATTTGTTCCGGCTAAGGGAAGGCGCCGCCTGTTTTCATCAATTCGGATCGGCTTTAACAGTCCCAATGGCCGGAACTGTTTACAGTTTTTTTACAAAGGCTACGTTCTTGATTTCCCCGCCGGATATGATAGGATTATGCTCTGAGAAAGGAAGGTCCAGATGAACTTTTATCAGGCGATGCAATTAGATGTCTCTGTATGTAAGGGGAAAATCAGAAACGCAGCGAATCCGTCTGAACGGCACAAATTGATTGCGGCCTTGATTGTGAAGGATATCCTCTGTGTTCTCTTTGCAGTCGTTTTTATTTCTATTCTAAACTTTCTGTTTGGAGATGAAAACAGCTCTGCCGCCGTGGTAATCTTTTGCATTCTGCTGACGGTCCGGTTTGTTGACTTCGGCTACTGCCTCAGAAGCTCCCTGATAAACTTCTTTATTATCTTTGTGCTGCTGACCTTCAGCCCTTGCATTGCGCAGTCCGTAAATCCGGCGTGGGGGTTTCTGATCAACTTCTTGAGCATCGGCTTTATCGTGATCTCCGCCTGCCACGAGCCGTTATACGGAGGGGCGGGCCTGTACCTGTTTGCCTATATGTTCCTATACGGGAATCCGGTTGGCGGATATCTGCTCGTGCTCCGGGTATTCGAAATGCTGCTGGGATGCCTGCTGTGCGGAATCATTTTCTACATCAATCACAGGAAGAAAGATTACGGCAAAACGTTCTCGCAGATCGTGAAAGACTTTTCCCTCTTTGGTCCCCTCGGAAAATGGCAGTTTCAGGTGACGCTTGGATTATCGCTTGGAATCCTTGTCGGAGAACTACTTCAGGTAGACCGGATCATGTGGGTGGGCTGTGCCTGCCTGACGGTCCTATCGCAATATGGCGAGCGCCCAAACAAACGGGCATTTCAACGCCTGGGCGGCGTCGTGGCTGGGAGTGTTTTATTTGGGATCGTATACCAACTGCTTCCGGCTTCCGCCCACTCGTATCTGGGAATCTATTCAGGATTGCTGCTCGGCCTCTGCGCCGCCTATCATTGGAAAACCCTTCTGAACTGTTTTGGCGCGCTTCTTATGGCTACAAATATCTTTGGGGTAAAATCAGCAATTATCCTCCGTATTATAAACAACATCATCGGGTGTTGTTTCGGCGTCCTTTTCTATTATGTATATAACTTTACAGTCGACCGGTTTGCCAATGCCAGAACGGGACGGAGTTGACAATCATAACGAACAGCCGCTGTGGGAACCTCCACAGCGGCTGTCTTGAATTGTTGACCAGAGGATGAAAATATATAGAAACCTGCCCTGTCCCATACTTAGTTACTCATTTTGGTCTAGGATTTTTCCCACCTCTCTTTTGGTCAAGTCACGTCGGCGCTAACAGCGCAGGCACCTCAGCCGTATTCTATCTTCCAGATATGGAACGCTTGGCCTCATTTGACGGAGTCCACTCCAGGGTCATGTCCTCAAACTGCTTTTCGTGGAAAATCATCCGCTATTCCACATTCTCCGCCGAAACGAAGCAAGGAACAGGCCATCCGAAGTTTTCCCTGCTCCTCTCCAACAAAAGCGGATGCCGGGCCATCCGCACCGCCGATAAACCCGCTCCCTGCTACATACGAAGTAGCCTTCGGCTGATCCGGGGCGCAGGGCGCCTGTCTGGGGCGATCCCCGTCGCCGCAGTCCGCAAGGGTCATAGCGCCGTCCGGCAGTTCCAGCGTAACGGTATAACTCATGGCGGCACAGTGCTCCGGGTACTCCGTCCCTGCCTATGATCCCGGCTTTTCTGGGTGTGCAGAAATAGGCACGGTCATCCGCCCATTTCTCGATCCCCAGCAGCGCAAGGTCAATTTCCTTTTTGAAACGCTTGGTATGCAATATCCCGCAACCGTACAACCTCCTGCCGGTGGATTTTCGAGGCATTGTATCCTGGCACAATACCCAAAATCAGCCTGCGGACGGTCACTCCAGTCCGTCAACTCCCTGCGCCTGCAGGTGTGTATAACGGCGCAGGATCACCACAAACCAGGTGAACACGACGATGCCTTTTGCAATGCTGGAGATGCTGATGCTCCACCAGACCCCATCCAGCCCCAGTACCGTGGCGCTGAGGAATACAGCCAGAGGGATGCGGGCGGCGTTCCCGATGATACCGGCCAGCGTGGGCGGCATTGGGCGGCCCAGTCCCTGGAACGCGCCGGAGGAGGTGATCTCCAGGCACATCAAGATCTGGGAGTAACCCATGATCCGCAGATAGCTCACGCCGGTCTGCAGCACGTGGTCATCCGGAATGAATATCCGGAACAGCGGAACAGGAAAGACCACCAGCATAAGTGTGGTGAAGCCGCTCCAGACAACGATCATACCGATGGCTGTCCAATACCCCTTACGGATGCGCTCCATCCGGCCCGCGCCGAAGTTTTGCGCGATAAATGCGTTGACCGCCGTGGCAAATCCCTCCGCCGTGGTATAGGAGATGGACTCGATCTGCGAACCGACCTTCTGAGCCGCGATAGCGGCGTCCCCCCAGCCCGCGACAAGCCTGGCGAGGATCATGGAGAGGCCAGAGAAAAACATGCTCTGGATGGAGACAGGCAAACCGATTTTCAAAATCTCCGCCCAGGCCCTCCACTGACTGGCCTGGAATATATGGATTTGCGGAAAAACGGTCATCTCGCGGCGGGCTGCCAGAAGGAACATGGCTGTTACGATGGCCTGGGCCAGAACGGTGGCTGTGGCGGCTCCGGCCACGCCCATCTGCGGGAATGGGCCGATCCCAAAGATCATAAGCGGGTCCAGAATGATGTTCCCCACCAGCCCGATGGCCGTGGAGCGCAGAACCACCACGCTTCCCCCCATAGCGGTGAACATCCCCGTAAAAATCTGATTGAAGAATGAGAAGAAAAATCCGGCCGCCACAATTACCAGATAGGTGCGTGCGTCCGCGATCACAGAGGGCGTGTTCAGCCTGAAAAATGCGATCAGCGGCCCGTTGAGTGTGATACAAAGCGTTGTAAACAGAACCACCAGCAAGGCCCCGAGATGGAATGCCGCCTGCCCATAAGAGGCCGCACGTTCTATATTTTGCGCGCCCAGCTCATGCGCCACTTTGACCTGCCCGCCCAGGCGCGGGATCATGGCAAGGCCGTTGGCGAGCCACAGATACATTCCCGCGGCGCCCACCGCCGCCACCGCATTGGCTGATACGCGGCCGATCCATATCATGTCCGTCATATTGTAGGCCATCTGGATCAAAGACGTGGCCATGATGGGCAGGGCTAAACTGGTCAGGCTCCGAACAATGGAGCCCTCCAGCAAATCAACTTTCTGCATAGCGGGGGATCACCTGCCTTTGTGGAAGTAGTCTGAAAAAATGATATTCCGGCCCTTAGAAATAGTCGGATATATAGGGTGGCTGCTGCTCAATCGCGTCCTCCAGCATGTCAATCGTCTCCCCGCCGGCGTGGATTCTCCCGATTTTGGCGAGGTAGTCCGGGCGCTTATAGCCCATCAGCATGGTCGTCATGGTCTGGATGCTGATGCTGTCGGCGCACGGCTCGGAGATCTTCACAGCCGTCCCCCTGCCGTCCTTTGATATCTTCAGCAGGAACGAGCCCTGGTTGCACTCCATGATCGGGTCCGTCATGGAGAAGCGCCACTCCCGCTCCGTATCGTCCGCCTTGAAGGGATAGTCCGCGACGAACGCGGGGAAATCCACAATCCTCGCCATATAGTAGGGGGAGATGGACTCCCTGATGCTGGCGTCCTCCAGCAGGAAGGCCAGCGGCTCGTCCGTATAGGTGCTGCCCTCCACCCGGTCGATCATGGAGAAGTGGGCGGAAACAAAGTTCCACAGCCCCGTGCGGGCCTCCTCATGATTGAAGATCATGTCCTTGATATAGAAGACTTCATTTTCGATCCAGTAGATGATATACCCGTCCGGCTCCTCATTCTCGTTATAGTAGATTGCCGCCATGATATCGTCCCGGTCCCAGAGCCAGTATTCGTTCCAGGCCAGCTCATCCCGGAGGATGGCTCCGTGGGTATGCTCGGCAAAGCGGGCGTAGGTCTCCTTCAGTTCCTCGCCGTCCGCCTTCACCCGGCGCACGCTGCCGGCGACCTGGTGGTTTTTCGGAAGCTGATAGTCCTTGATCTCATACGAAATCTTGTCCGAAATCAGTTCCCAGCCCTTTCGCCGGTAATAGGGGATCGAATAGGGGTAGAGATAGCAGATATACTGCTTTTTCTCCCTCATGTTTTTCAGGGCCTGCTCCAGCAGCTTGTGCATCAGGCCCATATTGGAGTATTCCGGGTAGGTCCCCACTCCCGTCAGGCCGCCCATGGAATAGGTCTTCCCAAAAACCTTGACGCGCATCGGATAGACCGCCACCTGGGAAACCAGGGTGTCGCCGTCAAACCAGCCGATCACGTCCGCTTTCTGCATGGTTGGAAATTTCGCCCGGATGATCTCCTTCTCCTGCCAGCCCACGGAACTGAGTTCCTGATCCGTCACCTGGAATACATAGCGCAGCAGGGCGTTATATTGTTCCAGATACTCATTGCCTACCGGCCGCATTTTCAAATCTTTTTTATTCATCAAGAATCACCAAATTCTCCGTTTCATACAAAATATATCCATCGTTATAGTATAGGGGAAGTTCAAATAAAAGGCAAGCCGCCCCGCGGCCCAACACAATCCCAGTTGTCTCAAAGCAGGATTACGCCCCAACAAGACAGAGCCGCCAGAAATCCGGAAGCGGCCGCCTTGTTGGGGCTGTCCACAGTCGCTATTCTCATTGAGCCAAAGGGACCGGAACCTCTGCCACAATCAGCAGGCCGCATCATTGCCTTTCCACCGGGACAGGCGCTTCAGGATGGCCGCTTCGATCTGATCCCCATATTTCATCCCCAGAAGAAACAGGACTAACCCCGCTACACCGATCAAAACCATCGCCCACGGAGAGACATGAAAGGCGGCGCCGCCCAGGGCGCTGGCAAAGAGCAGTCCCCAGGGGCGGGCAAGCAGGACGATCACCGCAAAGCGGCGGAATGAGAGCGAGGACAGGCCGGCCAGGATGCACAGAAGATCGTCTGGAAAAAAGGGGAAAAGGAACGCCAGAGTGAGGAACACCGGAGCCTTGGTCTGGAGGATCTGCTGATATTTTTCAGACAGCCTCCGGCTGACAAAACGCCCGGCAAAGTCCCGGCCCAGCACCCGGGCCAACCAGAACAACAGCAGGGAACCGGCGACTACTGCGGCGAAGGTGAGGAAAAAGGAAGGCCATGTTCCAAAGAGAACACCGCCCGCGGCAGCGGTAATATTGCTGGGGATCGGAGCCAGCACGACAGAGAGAAATTGGAGCAGGAAAAAACACAGGTGGGAGTATGGCGCAAAGTCGTCAATGTAGGCCCGCAGGGATTCCTGAGAGGACGCCGCCTGGAAAAAGCCGGTGGAGTATAGGAACCATCCACCTCCGACAATCAGAAGCCCCGCTGCGGTCAGGAAGAGAATACGCTGTCTGGATTTCGTAAAAGACACCTCTTTATCGTTGAGCCGTGAAAGGCATTTTATCACACGTGAAGGGGAAAACGACAGAAACTGTCTTAACATTCTATGAAGGAATCGTAAATAAACATGGTCAGGGTCCCGGATTTTCCCTTTGCCGCAAAGGTGTGGACGCGCTCCCCGCGGCGCTCCATGCCCCGGCGCTCATAAAACGGGTAATTGCAGGTGGTGTCTGTGAACAGGAAGAAATTGCTGATCCGCCGGTTCCTCATGTAATCCCGCGCGGCATCAAACAGCTTCTTCCCCAGGCCGATGCCCCGGTATCTGGAATTGACCGCAAAGAAGGCAATCTCTCCCTGGTACTCGGTCTGGGTGTCCTGGAGGAGCTGCTGGTCGATCTCTTCCACGCCGGAAAAGAACCTGGTGACCATACGCCCCTCTTTGGACAGGAACAGCGACGCCACGGAGAGGAGCATCCGCAGTCTGAGGCGGAACGGGCATCTCTTCTCCCTGCGGTCTTTGACCATGATGATCCCCACCGGGACTTCATCCACCAGCGCGACCTGGGTAAAGGTCTGATTGGTGAGGCAGCTGTCCAGATAGGCCCGCGCCAGCTTCTGCGCCGTCTTGGGGGAGGCAAACTTGTCATACTGCCACGTCTCCCGGATGATCCCGATCAAAGCCGGGCGGTCTGATGTCTGGTATTCTCTCAATACGATCTGTCCATCCATTTTGTTTTCTCCATTTCTTCTTTCCAAAATCGTCTGCGGGATCTCCTGATACCGCTTCAGCACATAGTCCCGCTTTTTTGTGAACCACCGGTACTCTGTAATCAAGGCTCCGACCACAAACAGCGCACCTGCGATCAAAAGACTGTGCTGGAAGCCCGCCCATTTCAGGACACAATAGCTGATGCCGGACGAGAGCAGCGCGGCGGCCAGATAAATACCAATCGCATACTGCTCCACCTTTTGCGGCGGCAGCGCAAGAAAGAAATCGTCCCATTTTTCGCTATTACCCCTGAACTGCTTCCCTTTCAGCCAAAAGAGCAGGAAAACCAGGCCCAGGCCGCTCCCCAGGCACAGAAGCCATTTTCCCGCGATTACGGCCAGCAGAATCACCAGCTTCAAAATACTCCCCCCTGGAATCAATAGCAGTAGCGCCGCCGGTATTTCAGGAGCATGACGGCGGACAGGACGACTGCCGCCAGCTCCGCGGCCGGTGTCGCCAGCCAGATCCCGGGGACACCCAGAATGACCGGGAGGACCAGCATGGCGATCAGTGTAAAGACAAAGGTGCGGGAAAACGCCAGCACTGCCGAAATGAGCCCATTGGAAAGCGCGGTGAACATCCCGCTTGCAAAAATGTTGAAGCCCACAAAGAGCAGGGCCAGGGAACAGATCCGGTTTCCTGCCACAGCCAGGTCATAGACAGGTGTTCCGGGCCGGGCGAAGATGGACACCAGCGGCTCTGTGACAGCCAGAGAGACGAGCACGGTGGCCGCCGCGATCGCGCCGATGATTTTCAGGCTGGTGCGGACCAGCTTCCTGAGCTTCTCATGGTTCTGTTCCCCGTAATAAAAGCTGAGCATGGGGGCCACCCCGTAGGCATAACCGGCATACAGGGACCCGGCAAAGGCCAGCACATAGGAGATGATGGTGATTGCGGCAACGCCGTCCTCCCCTACATATTTGAGCATCGTCCAGTTGAACATCAGCGTGATGATGCCGTTGACCAGCGCGGTGGCCATTTCAGAGCAGCCGTTTGTGACGGCTCTCCCGAGCGTTTGGGGCCGGCAGACCGGCCTGACAAAATGGAGCAGACTGTTCCGGTTGGAGAACACCAGCAGGCCCACGATGGCTGTGATGGAGTACCCCAGGCCGGTGGCAACCGCCGCCCCGCCGATCCCCCAGCGGAAAACGGCGATAAACAGGTAGTCCAGCACGATATTGGTCACGCCGCCGGCGACGGAGCAGAGCAGGGAAAGGGACGCCTTGCCTGCTGCGATCATATAGAGGGTGAAGTTATTCATCAGAAGAATAGGGACGGTGAACAGCAGGTAACGGCTCAGATATTCCCAGCAATAGGCGGAGACCTCCGGGGACAGGGACATGGAGCCGAAGATCTTCCCCATGAACAGATAGCCCAGCCCGCACATCACAAGGCCGGTCAGGACATTGACCAGGATCAGAAACGTAAAGTCCTGCTTTGCTTCATCGGGCTTTCCCTCTCCCATCTTTCTCATGATAGCCGCGCTGCCGCCGGTTGCGAGCATGGTGGAGATGGCCGTCACCAGCGCGATGACGGGATAGACCAGATTGAGGGCAGACAGGGCGCTGGTCCCGATCAGGTTTGAGACGAACAGCCCGTCCACCATCGTATAGAAGGACATGAATACGCTCATGGCGATGGTGGGGACTGCAAATTTAAGAATGTTTGTCAGGGTGACGGGTCTGCTGTATGCAATTTCATTCTGCACGGAAATTCCTCCTGCTTCTTGTGGTAGTTACCGGCATGGAGTATCATAATCCCTACAGTTACTGTACGGTCAAGGGGGTTTTTGAAAATGCTGCGGGAAAAACCGAAGCTGTTTACCATCGGCCAGTTTGCCGCTCTGCATGGGATCAACAAAAAGACACTCATGTGGTATGATGAGATCGGGCTGTTCAAGCCTGCGTTTATCCACGAAGAAAATGGGTACCGGCTATACAGCTATTACCAGAGTACGGAGCTGGAGGTGATCCTGCTGCTCCGGGACATGAACGTGCCCATCCGGGATATTCAGGAATTTATGAAAAACAGGTCCGCTGGGAGCATGGCGGACCTGCTTCGGGATAAAATCTCAGAACTGGACCGGACGATCCAGGGGCTGAAGGCCGTCCGGTCAAAACTGTGCAGCCGCCGCCGGGAGATGACCGAACTTTTGGACCTGGACCTCTCCGAGATCTCCCTCATTGAGCGGGAACCGCAGTATCTGGCGACGGTGCAAACATCACCGGAAAAGTCCCTGGAGGAGGAGATCGAGCTGATTCTTGAGCAAACCAAGAAATATCAGCTTCCGCGTATGTACCAGACTCCCTACGGCTCCATGCTCCCGGTGGAAAACCTCCTGGCCTGGAGGTTTGAGGACTACTCCAGGCTGTTTATCGAACTGCCGGACACGCAGAACAGGATGGGACTCCACAGGCGCCCCGGCGGGGTCTATTTGCGGGCATTCTGCATTGGGAATTGGGACAGGCTGCCTGCCCGCTATGAAGCGATCCTCCGCTACGCAGAGCAGCACCATTTACAGTTCTCCGGCTATGCCTATGAGATTGGGATCAATGAACTGGTGATCGACAGAATCGAGGACTATATTACAAAAATTGAAATCCCGGTTTTGAATTTCAATTGACAACAAAAAGCCAGGGTGAAGCAATCTGAAAAGATCACCGTTCCCTGGCCTCTTCATACTCTATTCGCTGGACTATGCGTTTTAATGCCGCAATTTCATACCCGGTTTTAAACAGAATGAGGCCGCAAGCACTCTGCGGCCCATAGAGTTCAATCGTAAACCAGGATTTGATTGAGGGCTACGCTACGTCGTCAGTAACATGAAATGTAACTTTACATGCCGTCGCATCAATCTCGCAAATCATCGCATAATAAGTTCTTTCTGTGCAAATATTCCCGTCAGGAGTAAGACTGACAAGCACCAGAGCGGTTCGCTCATCATCAATGTCAACAGCTGTAACGGCATCCTGAACAATTCCTGTATTTTTTCGTAAATTCCGATCTCCACGGACCAAGGTTATAGGAAAGCAAAGGCCCTGTCTTCACAAATTCTGTTCTATCTTGCGCGTATATATGCAGCCCCTTTATCACTGCGTCTTAAAAATTATTTTATCGCAAACGCTGAACTGCCCAGCGGCGGCAATGTCCCTTACTAAAACAGAGCAACGGCAGCGGATAACCTGATCTTCCAGCTGTTCCTGGGCGTGTTCGATCGTCTCCCGCGCAGTCACCCCCTGACCCGTCAAATGACAGCAAATAGAATGGGCCACTGTTTTGACGGAATCCACATACAATATCTCAGAAACCGGCAGCCGTACCGTTTCATCGATCCCGATGGGCAGTTCGACGGTGTCCCCGTCCGCGCTGTTTTGCTGCTCCGGCACCGCCATTTTCAAATATCGAATATACTCCACTCCCGAACCATCTCATTCTGATCCACACATTTTCAATAAACCCAAAGGGCCGCACGCCGCTGCGCAGAATATCCATGCCCTTCTCCCCATGGCCGGTAACAAAGACGATTTTCCCGCCGGGGTCCGTGTGGTAGATCTGCCGGACAAGGTCCACGCCGTTGGGGGGAATCCCTTCCCAGGTCATAATCGAGGAAATAGAGATAACTTCCACCGCTGCGGATAAACTGGAGCGGCTCCTGACCAGCAGAGGCCAGACAGACAAGTTGGCCTCTGCTTTGCTTTGCCGGATCGCCCGTTCCAGCAGCTCGGACAGAAGCTGCAATGTGAAGGGATCGTCGTCGCAAAGAATGATCGGTACCATAGGCGGAATCCTTTCTTGTCCATCTTTTCCCGCAGTATATCAGATTGAAAGGTTTTGTCCTGAATAAATGCAATTTGTCCTGAACGCATAGGACTAACTCGCATTTAAAGCCGAGGACGCACATCTGGGGCCAAAATCCAGCCTATCGCTCTTCATTCATGCTACAATGCCGCCGATAACAAGAGGGGATAAAAACCAAGGATGTCCCCATGAATCAAAAGGCAACACGAAAAATTACCCCCGCGGCTGTCAGGCTGCTGGCATTGGATGCCGTCCGGGGGGGCCGTGATTGGAATGCTGATCGGGACAGGCGGGAGCAAGGTCCTGCTGGCGGCGGCGCTGCCGGAAAGGAAGCTGAACTTGTTGCATCGTCCTTTTGCAAAGGTCGGAAAAGCTGCGCTGATGCTATACAGCGTTCCATTTGTATTGGCATGGATTTTGATGCTGTTTGGACTGACACCTTCTCTTCCCTCGCACAATTTCCCGGCGGGGATGTTGTGGTCATCCTCATCACACTGGCTGCTGGCTGGATAGGATATTTGATAAGGCCTATCTAATGTGAAGCGAGATGGTAGATATAAGAATCAGAAACAAACGCATATAGCATCTTGTTGGCATTTTTAACAATAATTTCTTGTAACCCCTTGTGAATTTATCATGAATTTTCGCCGCCCAATAAATGACACTTCTATTCCCTATTGTTTTTTTCTCTGTTCTCGATTACACTTATTTTAACTGGAGGAAGAATTCCATGAAAGTAAAGAACAGCCTGGACGAAATTTTGTATGAGCATATTGTTGAGAGCCTCATTAATGGTGATTATGAGATGGGACAAAACCTGACCTTGGACGAACTGGCTCATCGCTTCGAGGTCAGCCGAACGCCGGTGGTTCAGGCCGTTAAATTACTGGCCAATGACGGGATCCTTCAGATCATGGGTAATGGCCGCATCTATGTGCCGGAGTATGACCAGGAGCATGTGCGCCAGATGTGTGAAGTCCGTCAAATGGTAGAGGGACATGCGCTGGAGCGGTTTATGTCCGGCCTTGGACTGTCGGCAGAAACCGTATTAGCCCAGTTGAATCGTTACAGTGAAGAGGGTGTCCGCCTCACCGGCAGTTCTTTTTCTCCAAAAGAATTCGCCATGTTGGACCGCCGCTTTCATCGGTTGCTTGTAGAAGCGTCAGGGAACAGGATTCTGCTGGAGACGTATGACCGGGTACAGGGGCGCTTTCTAGTGTCCAACTATCTGCTTTGCCCTTTGCGGCTCCGGGACTTTAGCGGCACAGCCAGAGATCACGTTCGCCTGGTAGAGTCCATCCGTTCCGGAGATATCACGAGGGCCCAGCACTGTTTACAGCAGCATATCGAAGGTGTGCTTCGCCGGTTGTAAGGATGGGGCCATTTTTTAA
>OAWA01001288.1_pt1 | contig 12154 bp, 11 predicted proteins | sample 1516971 | NCBI WGS metagenome assembly OAWA01 (sample SAMEA2580097, study PRJEB22360) | human gut metagenome | biome: human gut; feature: human-associated habitat; material: faeces | place: Denmark | collected 2008/2010
GCCGGGAGCAGGTCCCCCGCTCCCGGCACCCTCCGGTTCTTACTGCTTGTGTTTCATTCGTTCTCTGGTCAATCCGGCCTTACCACTTCTGGCCCTCATCCTTGTAAGCCTGGGTCCAGAACTCATCTAACCACTGCAACAGCTCATCATCCGTGATTTCATCCGTCAGGTATTTCTGGTACATGGTATCAACCTCTGTCTTGTAGGTTGCAAATGCCTCGTACATCTGCGGATATGCAGCATGACGGTATACATCCGGCTCCTTTGCCATATCCATATACATTGCAAAACGTCCCTCGGAGAAATAAGGATCCTTTTCAGCAGCGTTGTTGTGAATCGGGATTGTGGAGTAGTTCTTGGCAAAGTATGTGTTATTCTCGGAATTAGATAAGTACAGCAGGAAATCCGCGGTCTCATCCGGATGTTCTGTAAAGGATGTCATACCCCAGCCTGCGAAGCCGTTGGGGAATACTGCCTGGCCGGACGGTCCCTTGGGGAATGGAACCAGCGCCCACTGGTCATCCTGCATGTCTGCGGAACAGGTAGCGATTACTTCCGGATCCTGAATCAGCATGGCTGTGGTACCGCCCACAAAGCCCTGAACCATCTCTGAGAATCCCCACGCAATGGAGTCCGTGGGACAGGTGTTCTTAAACAGGTCTTTGTAGAAATGCAGCGCCTCCTTTACCTCGGGCAGTGTAAAGATAGTAGCTCCGTCCCCATCCTTTAAGAAGTAAGCCGCATTGGGATCTGCCACCTTATCCGTACCAATCCAGCTCCAGTAAATGGTATCCGCATACTGATAGCCGCTGGGGCCGCCGCGGAAGGAGTAGCCGAATCTGCTGTTAGCCGGGTCTGTGATGGCAAGGCCTGCATCATAGATGTCCTGCCATGTCTCCGGCTGGTCAAGCCCTTTCTCCTCAAACCAGTCTGCGCGGTAGAACAGTCCTCTCTGATAGAATCCGTAAGGAATCAGGTAAGCGCCTCCCTTGAGATAATGAATTACCTCGTCAGCCGATTCAGTCAGTGTGCCCTTCTCATCCCACGCGTCAATGTACTTCTGAAGATCGGCAATCCATTCATTGGTGGCATACTGGGTCACAGTGGAATCACGCACCTCCACGATGTCTGCGCCGCTGCCGTTCATAAGCATCTGGGTAATCTTGGCATCTGCATTCTCCAGCGGCGGGGAAATAATGTCAATGGTAATATTTGAGTGCTCAGCCTGATACTTGTCCGCAATCTCCCTCAGAACAGCTGTCCTCTCAGGGCTGGTAAGGGACTCCACCAGGGTGATGGTGACGGCTTCACCGGATTCTGCCTTCTGGCTGTCCGCCTCTTTTTTGCCTGCGTCTGCCGCCGTGGACGCCCCGCTGTCTGCTGCTTTTGTGGCATCCGGAGCAGCACTGCCGCCTCCGCATCCTGTCAGCATCACTGCCGCCAATGCCATTGCTGCTAATTGTTTCTTCTTCATCTGTTCTCCTCCTTTTTACTGCTTGATTTTCACTGCTTCTTGTTGCTGTTCCTCTATGCTTCTATATCTTAGCAAGAGCTGATTCCAAATCTGAAATCAAGGCCTCTGTACCTTCCAGTCCGCAGTGGATGCGGATAACATTCTGACCTGCCCCCAGTACCCGGCACGTCTCCTCATCCAGTCTGGCGTGAGGCAGGAACACAAGGCTCTCAAACCCGCCCCATGATACGCCTATCTTAAATATCTTAAGGCTCTCTGCCACCTTGATTGCATCCTCTGTGGTTCCGTGAATCTCAAAGCTCATAAGCCCGGTGTTGCCAGTCTGCTGCTGCTTCATCAGATCATACTGGGGATGAGAGGGGAGTCCGGGGTAATTCACCCTTTGTACCTTTGGATGGGCCTCCAGGAATTTTGCCACCTCCATGGCTGCGGCCTGGTGCGCCGCCAGCCTGACCTCCATGGTCCGCAGGCCCCTTATCATGAGCCATGCCTCCATAGGGCCCACGATTCCGCCCAAAAGTTCCCTGTTGGCCGTCAGCTTCTTCATGAGCTCCTGGTCCTTTACCGCCAGCATACCTCCGATGATATCGCTGTGTCCGCCAATGTACTTGGATGTGGTGTGCATCACGATATCCGCCCCCATATCCAGGGGCTGCTGGTAGATCGGGGTACAGAACGTATTGTCTATGTATACCAGCGCCTGGTGTTTCCTGGCAATGCGGGACACGGCCCGTATGTCCTGAAGGGAAAACAGCACAGAGGACGGGCTCTCCAACACAATCAGGTCCGTGGCATCTGTCACAGCCTCCTCAAATTCCTCCACCCTGTCACCGGTCACATACGTAAGGGTAATGTCCAAGTGCTCCGTACAGTATTTGCTGAGGAAATCCTTTAAAGGCCCGTATGCATTGTGAAGGCATACCACATGGCTGCCTGCCTTGCAGGCTGTAAGGACCGCCATACCGGATGCAAAAGCCAGGGCTCCCACGCCGTGCTCCAGAGCCGCTATCTTGTCCTCCAGTATGCGCACCGTAGGATTCTGCACCCTCCCATAGCAATATTTGTGCTTGTCTGTCCGGTCAAAGTCGTAATAATCCTCAAGCGTCTCAAATACATTGAGGGAATTCATGAATACCGGGGGAACGATAGCATTGTAATAATGCTCGTACTCTTCTCCATAATGGGCCGTGATTAGCTTTGTACTTTTTAGGTACTCATTCTGATTTGTCATATTGTTACCTCTCTCCTCCCTGGCTATTTGTAAAAAATATACAATCCTATATGCTATATGCTATAATATAGGTTGGGATATACTTATAAAGTATCAGCGTTGATTCCGAATATCTCTGTACACAGCATCCAAAAGTTTTTCATTGATCGCCTGTGCCTTTTTGACATTCTTTTCGCAGATTGCATTATAAAGCTCCTCATGAAGAGGAAGGCTTTCTAAAAACGGGTCCTCCATGTTCAAAGGAAATTCCCAGAACTTATCCATGACACCGCTGATGGACAGAATCAGCTGATACATAACCTGGTTATGGGACAAACGGTAGATGGTATAGTGAAACTTCTTATCCTCTGCTGTCTGCTGCTCTCCCCGGCGGAATTTTGCCATCAGCACCCTTGTTATGGCTCCCAGTTCTTCTAACTCCTCCCGGGTTGCGGAATGGATCACCATGCGCAGTATCTCCCGCTCTAATATCTTGCGTACCTCCAGGGTGTCCAGGAGAAGCTCCTTCTCCTTGGCAAAATCAATCAGTCTCAAAAGGTCATTGACCTCCTGGCTTCCCACATAGATACCCTTTCCGTTCTTAGCTTCCAGCACATTCCTGGCTTCCAGCGTCTTCATGGCTTCCCTGAGGGACGTCCTGCTGACCCCCATCATCTCTATCAGTTTTTCCTGTGAGGGAAGGCGGTCGCCGGGTTTTAAACCATTTTCCTGGATGTAATTCTGTATATATCGGATTATCTCTGACTGAAGAGATGTACGCTGTATTTTACTGTTCATTCTGCTCACTCTCATGATGTTTTTTGTTCAAGTTTATAATATTAACCTTACCACCTATGGCATGTATTGTCAATAATGAATTATATCTTCGTGTTGTTTCCTAATTATATATGCATATTATACAACTCCATTTTCCTGTCCGTTTTAAAACACTGTCAGAATTTTGCATGATGGGCCGGCGGCCCGTGATGAGCCGGCCCAAAAAGAACCCCCTTTACAGGTGAACAGTGCTTGTGCTATAATTTACAGCAATTAGTTCTTTTATAAACTCACGAATCGCAGCTTCTATAGGGATATGCCATTATTATACTTGGAGTGAATGGAGATGCAGTTGGATAATTCTAGTTTTACTCTGCCAAATAAAAGAAACGCGGTATTAGAACGACTCATTGAATGTCATGGAGAAACATGTGTATATCCTGCAAGAAAGATATTTCTGACACCAGGCCAAACACTTCAAGGGGTATATTATATCATCACAGGCAGAACACGCCATTACATGATTGGAACAGACGGAACCGAGAAGATACTGTATACGCTTTCTGACGGGTGGTTTTACGGCGAAACACCGCTGTCGCTTCGGGAGTCAACCGGATTATTTTCTCAGGCAGAAGTGGAAACCCGTGTCCGTATTATTCCCTATCAGGATTATGAGATACTGCTTGATACTAATAAGGTTTTCCGTGAAGCCATTCTTGAGAGTTATTCAAAAAAAATGTTAATTATGCGCCATGAAATTGAGAGCCTGGCTTTTAATTCCTGTAAAGATCGCTTAAAACGCTTATTCTGTTCCACAGCTGATACGTCCTGTCTGTTAGAAAACAAGTGGTATAATCTGAAGGTACATTACACACAGCAGGAGTTGAGCGCAATTATCGGCAGCTCCAGAATCACAATCAGCAAAACCATAAAGGAATTATGCAACGAGGATTTTATTCGTATTTTGAACCGGAATACACAGATTAATGCTGCTGCATATAATAAGGTGATGCAGTAGTAAATCTGTCGAACTTTTATAAATATTTTGTATAGTAAATGTAAAAATATATCAAATTATACATCAAAAGACTCATGTACTTTTTCATGAGTCTTTTTTGTGTGAACTGTTTTTAAATCAATGTACAAAAAGATGCATTTTATATGTTTTTTCATTGTAACTTAGGAAGCAGTAACATTACTAAATGTATGCTAGAATTATTTCCATAATTATTTGACAGAAAGGTGGGTAGAATTAATAATTTCAAAAATCAGTTGACAATAGGAGGAAATGGTATGAAAGAAGGCAATAAAAGATCATGGTTCCCGAACGTATATACAATCTTGTTTTTGTTAGCAATTGTATCGGCCATTTTAACATGGATTGTCCCCGCGGGAAGCTACGAGCGTGTGACAGAAGAAAATGTAACAAAGGTTGTAGCCGGCACTTATCATGTGATTGGTCAGAATCCTCAGGGGCCATGGGAAATCTTTCAGGCCCTGGTAACAGGTTTTAAAAATCAGTCCAGCCTTATTTATATGATTTTGTTTGTAGGCGCAGCTGTTTACATGATTACAGAAACAAAAGCAATTGACACAATTTTTATGAAACTGGCAAAGGCCGTAAAGGGCAGAGAAGAAATAGCTATTTTCTGTGTTATGTTTTTCATGTCCATGGGCGGTGCCACAGGTGTGTTCGGAAACGCAACCCTTGTTTTGATTCCCATTGGAATTTTCCTGTCACAGGCCATGGGATTTGATAAGACCCTGGGATTTTTCATGATTTTCTTCGGACAGTTCGCTGGTTTCAATGTGGGCTGGGCAAATGCGGGCGTATTGGGCGTGGCGCAGGCAATCGCAGAGGTACCGCTGTTTTCCGGTTTTAGTGCCAGGGTAATTTTCCATATCGTAAACTTTACATTGAGTTATGCGTTTGTTATCTTCTATCTTCACCAGATCAAAAAAGACCCCTGCAAAAGCCTGAATTATGAGCAGGGCCTGAAAACAAATGATATCATGGGCTATCAGGACGGCGAGTTAGGCGATGCCCCTGTAACAAAGGTTCAGGTGCTGTCTATGCTGTGTATGGTGGCAGGTCTGGCTGCGGTTGTAATCGGCGCATTGAAGTTTAAATGGGGCGCGGACAAAATTTCTGCAACATTTCTGGTGGTTTGCCTCCTGATCGGATGTGTAAGCTGTAAGGATATAAACGTGGGTTTCAACCGTTTCATTAAAGGCTGCGCAAGTACGGTAGGCGCTGCTTTCATCGTAGGCTTTGCAAATTGCCTGACTGTCCTCATGAGCAACGGCATGATTCTGGCTGGCAAAGCCAATCAGCCACATGGGTGCTGTCTTAGGCGCCGGCTTCATGTTCCTTGCCAATGCTCTTATTAACTTTTTCATTTCTTCTGGTTCCGGCCAGGCTGCAGCTGTTATGCCAATTATGGTTCCAATCGCAGATTTAACGGGTATTACAAGACAGGTTGCTGTACAGGCCTTCCAGTTCGGAGACGGATTTACAAACTGTGTCATTCCTACCATCGGTACCTTGATGGGAGGTCTTGGTTTTGCAGGTATTTCTTATGGAAAATACTTAAAGAAGGCAATGCCTCTTATTCTTGTTCAGATTACGCTGGCGTTCTTTACACTCATGTTTTTACAGAGCATAGGCTGGACCGGACTTTAAGTATTGAAGATACAAAGGCAGCAAGAAGGAGAATCACATGACAATACATGAATTAGTAGCTTCACTAGAACCTGAAATTAATGCAGTCCGCCAGCAAATCCACGAAAATCCCGAGCTGGGCCTTAAAGAATATAATACAAGCGCTCTCATAGAAAAAGAACTGCGTGAAAAAACTCATGTTGACAGAATAGAGCACATCGGTGAAACCGGACTTCTGGTGGAAATAAAGGGAACGAAACCGGGCACCGCCCACTGCATCGCACTTCGCGGAGACATGGACGCCCTCCCCATAAAAGAAGACGAGAGCCACGAACTGCGGAGCAGGACAGACGGCATAATGCATGCATGCGGACATGATGTACACACATCCATCCTGTTGGGAGCAGTGAGAGTTCTGGAGCATTACAGAAATCAGATTGCCGGATCCATTCTGTTCTTTTTTCAGCCGTCAGAGGAAACGCTGCAAGGCGGAAAACTGTTTGCTGAAAGCCCCAAAATCGACTTCCATACCATTGACGGTGTGGCTGCCCTGCATGTAACACCTGACTTATGTGCCGGAAAAATCGGGGTACGCTATGGCGCAATTCTTGGAAGTTCAGACGAACTCACCATTACCGTAAAAGGAAAGGGCGGTCATGGGGCCCATCCTGACACAGTTATCGACCCCATCCTGTTAGCTGCCCAGATCGTACAGGCACTGCAGATGCTGGTTTCCCGTGAACTTGCGGCAGACGAATCCGGTGTTGTCTCCCTCTGCTCCATCCAGGGCGGAAATGCATTTAACATCATACCTGATTCCGTTGTATTAAAGGGTACCATCCGTGCCCTGGACCCAAAAGTCCGGGAGCATATACTAAAAAGAATCCCGGAAATATGCAAGGGTATAGCCGCTGCCGGACGCGGTGATGCAGAGGTGAACATCAAACTGGGGCCTCCTCCGCTGGTCAGCGACAGCCAATGGGTCGATCGGGTAAAACGCTGCGGCAGCAAACTTCTAGGTCATGAGAATGTAATCGAACTGGCTCATCCAAGTATGGGCGCCGAGGATTTTGCATTTGTAATGGAGAAGGCACCTGGGGTTTTCGTTAGGTTTGGTTCGCGAAGCGAAGGCGGGCCTTATGGCGGGCTCCACAGCCCCCACTTTTACTGTGACCGGAAAGCTCTCACCACAGGTATCCTGACACTTGCTGGTATTGCTTTGGATTTCTTTGATGTGGATTTTGAATAATAAAAAAGGAGATAAGCAATGGTCCAATTACACGGCTCATGGGTAGCAATGCCTACCCCATTTACAGAGGATGACAGAATTGATTTTAAGGGCTTTGAAACCCTGATTGACCGTCAAATAAAGTATGGAACTTCACAAATTTTTATTCTTGGTTCAGCAGGAGAGGTAACCCTGCTTACATTGGAAGAGAAAAAAGCCATTGTACATGAAGTGATTAAGATTGTAAACGGAAGAATTCCTGTATTTTTCAGCGCAGCGTCCATGACCACGCAGGCAAGCGTAGATTTTGCCAGGTATTGTGAACAGGAGGGGGCTGACGGGGTCATCTTTACGGTTCCGCCCTATGTTTTGATTAACCAGACAGCCGCTTTTATTCATATGGATACCTGCATGAGCTCCGTAAGCATACCCTGCGGTATCTATAACAATCCTTCCAGACTCGGCGTTCAGATTATGCCGGAAACAATTAAAAAGCTGTCCGACGCACATCCGAATTTTGTAGTGGATAAGGAAGCCCTTCCAAATGTGGAGCAGCTGGTTCAGGTACAGCGCCTCTGCCAGGGCAAAGTTAAGATTATGTGCTGCGATTTCCCGAAATATTCGATTGTACTTCCAACCCTGGCTGTAGGCGGAACCGGAACAGCCAATATCGGCGGTAACATTATTCCGGAGGAAGCGGCATTGTATTCCCGCCCCTGGACGGATATGAACATCATTGAGGAATGCAGAGAGAATTATTTTAAATGGTTTCCTCTTCTTCAGGCGCTGTATACGTTCTCTAATCCGGTTGTGATTAAAGCGGCTTTAAATATTCTCGGCCTTCCGGGAGGACATCTGAGAAAACCTTACCAGGATTATGCCGGAACCAAATTAAAGGATCTTGAAAATTTGATGGGTGAAATGGGTGTCATTGACAAATATGGAGTAAAGAATTAAAAACCGGAGGTTCAACATGGCAGAGAAACTAATTGTTATAGGAGGGACCGCTGCCGGCCTGAGCGCGGCATCCAGAGCCCGCAAAGAAAAACCTGACATGGAGATTCAAGTCTTTGAAAAATCCGGATTTGTCAGCTATGGAGCCTGCGGTCTTCCCTATTTTGTAGGAGGACTAATTCATGATATCAATGACTTGGTGGCAATCAATGCGGAATCGTTAAAAAACATGCGGAATATATCCGCCTGGATACACCATGAGGTGCTTCTCATTGACCCGGAAAAAAAGGAGGTCTCTGTAAAAAATCTGGATACAGACCAGGTCAGCATACATTCTTATGATAAACTGGTGATTGCCACAGGCGCAGTACCAGTGGTGCCTCCTATTCCCGGAATTCACTCGGATGGGGTATATTATCTGAGGAACATGGAAGATGGCATCCGCCTGAAAGCTGCCGCAAGAGAACATGGGCGGGTCTGCATCATCGGCGGGGGGGCTATTGGGCTTTAGGGCGCCCAGGGGGGTTTTACCCCCGGGCTTTCAGTATCCGTTTATGAGCAGTTTCCAAGGCTCCTTCCATTTTTAGACAACGCCTTTTCCCAGGCCCTGGAGGATACGCTTATAAAGCACGGCATAAACGTACACACAGGCACACAGATAGCCGAAATCCTTTCTGAAGACGGAAAAGCCAGCGGAATCCGAACCGCTTTTGGAGAGATCGAACCATCCGATATAATCCTTGTATCAGCTGGGGTAAAACCGGCCGGTGCACTGGCAGAGCAAGCCGGACTTGCGCTGGGGCTAAAGGGCGGAATTATCGTAGATGACGAGATGCGTACAAGTCACAAGGATATCTGGGCCTGCGGAGACTGCGTGCAGATGAAGAACAGGATTACAGGAAAACCAGCTTACGTCCCCCTGGGCACAACCGCCAACAAGCAGGGGCGCATTGCAGGCGGTAACGTGGCAGGCGGACATGATACATTTAAGGGAATATTGGGTTCCATGGTCACAAAAGTGTTTGAGCTCGGCCTGTCTAAGGAGCAGGCAGCCGGAGAGGGCTATGATGCCATATCGGTCAGCATTACGAAGGCAGACCGCGCTTCCTACTATCCTGGGGGCCGCGATAATCACATCTGCCTGATCGTTGATAAAAAAACAGGCCGCCTTCTGGGCGCCCAGGGCATCGGAAGCGAAAGTATCGCCGGAAGAATTAATGTGTTGGCAACTGCAATTACTTGCGGTATGACAGTGGAAGAGATAAATGAGTTAGACTTGGTTTACGCTCCTCCTGCAGCCCCTGTTTATGATCCCATCCTCATCGCAGCAAACCAGGCAATGAAAAAAATCACAGAATAAATAGTAATGGTTCAGGACGGCACTCCTTATCCGGTTTTTTGGTTCAGGGAGATATGCCGTCCTGCACGGTTATAATAAGAAAATTATTTTTTGCGTTCACGCAGGCTCTGGAAGAAGTCCGACATCAGCTTGGAACACTCCTGCTCAAGCACCCCCTCGGTCACCTCCGCCTGATGATTAAAGCCCGGCACATGGAGCATGTCCAGCACAGACCCCGCACAGCCGGCCTTGGGGTTCATGCAGCCCACTGCAATCCGGGGTATGCGCGCCTGCACAATCGCCCCTGCGCACATGGGGCATGGCTCCAGCGTTACATACATGGTGCAGTCCTCCAAACGCCAGTCTCCTATTTTTTTGCATGCCTTTTTAATGGAAATAATTTCGGCATGGGACAGCACACTTTTATCCGCATTACGCCGGTTATATCCCCTGGCAATAATCTTATCCCCGCGGACAATCACGCATCCGATGGGCACGTCTCCGATGGCGGCCGCCTTTTGGGCCTGTCGAAGCGCCTCCCTCATAAATCCCTCATCCTTCTGTCTCTGCCTCAATCGCTGCTCTTCTGCCGCAAGAGCTGCAAGTCGCTGCTTCTCCATTCTCTTTTCATAATTTCTGCGCCGTGTTTCCTGCCCCTTTAAACGGGCTGCTTCTATTTCTGCTGCTTCTCTGTTGCGGTTTTCCCGGTTTGGCATTAGGGGTTCCTGGCTTGTTTCTACGGTTTTCTGATTTAATTCTATTCTTTTCTGATTTGACGCCATATTTTCCTGTTTTAATGCCATATTTTTCTCTCCTATATCAGATGGCCCTTTTGCCATGAATTGATTCCTCTTTTTTTAAAGCTTTATGTATGTTATACTTTTTTATTATATAGAATAAACCAAAATTTGAAAAGGGACAGGTTAAGAGGCCATGAAAATATGCGGACTGCAAAAGACTACGCTGCTGGACTTTCCGGGCAGAGTGGCCGCAACTATATTTACAGGAGGATGTAATTTCCGGTGTCCATTCTGCCATAACAGCGGGCTTCTGGGTTCAGACGCAGAAGAATATGAATGCCAGGAGGATATTCTGGCATTCCTGGAAAAACGCAAACGGGTACTGGAAGGTGTTTGTATCACCGGAGGCGAGCCCACCCTGCAGCCGGACCTGGAGGAGTTCATACGGAAGGTGCGGAGCCTGGGACTGGCAGTGAAGCTGGATACCAATGGTTACATGCCTGGAATATTAAAAGATTTGTGCGCCAAAGGGCTTTTGGATTGTGTGGCAATGGATATTAAAGCCGGGCGCAATCACTATGAAGAAGCAGCCGGAGTTTCCGGCCTTTCCATGGAACGGATAGATGAGAGCATCGAATTTCTTCTGTCAGGCAGCATCCCCTATGAATTCCGGACAACCGTTGTCCGCGGTATTCACACCTCTGATGATTTCAGACAGATTGGACCGTGGATTAAGGGGTGTCCGGATTACTACCTGCAGTGCTTCACGGAGTCCGGGGAAGTACTTGTTCCCGGACTCTATTCAGACTTTTCAAAAGATGAAATGATGGCATTCGCTGATTTGGTGCGCCCCTATGTGGGGCAGGTTTCCCTGAGGGGAATTGATTACTAGAGCGTGCTTTGTCCTGAGGATGCAGGGAGGGTCATACCTCCGGCGGATTCCTTATGGCAGACAGCTGGAATGAATTTTCAAACGCGTCCTAAGCAAATTAACGGATTCCCGCAAAGTTTAGTACAGTGTTAAATCTAATGTATCCTTGATTTTCACCCCTTCCGGCGCGGTCTGACTGCACCGGTAGGGGTGACTTTTTTAATCCTGGTTTTCCAGCCGCACATCTGTATACCAATATCCAAAGCGGCCGTCCTGTGACGGCTGTTTTCTTGCCAGCACGAAATGCGGGAAGCCGAACATGGATGCCATGTATTTTTCATTGCTGTAATAATTGCCGGGAACCCCAAGTATGTACCGGGTGCGTCCCTTTGTTTCATCGCCGATGCGGGCTAATATCAGATAACGGTAATTGTAGTATCCGTGCAGCAGAAAGCTGTTATTGCCATAATTCCAGTTCTCCCTTGGAAGCAGTCCGATATCCTGGGGTTTAATTGTCAGAATCTCACACCCATTTGCACTGTCAAAGGCCTGTATCTTGGGATACCGCTTACGGAAGCCCTCCCACAGCCTGCCCGGGAAGTCAGATTGCTGTTCTTCCTGCTCCAGCCGTTCTAAATCCTGAGGATTTCCCAGTATCAGAGTTTCTTCGCCTGCATCAACCACAGGCACTCTTTCCTCCGCCTGCCCAGCTGCTTCGCTGTTATCACCTGCCTCAGGTCCGGCCGGCCGCATCTGTCTGCCCTGGTTTTGTATCTGGCTTCCGGGACGCTGGTTGGGTAACGGCTGACGGTTTGACATCGGCTGCTGGTTTGGCATCGGCTGCTGGTTTGGTATCGGCTGCTGGTTTGGCATTGGCCGCTGGTTTGGCATTGGCCGAT
>OAWA01001293.1_pt1 | contig 12094 bp, 7 predicted proteins | sample 1516971 | NCBI WGS metagenome assembly OAWA01 (sample SAMEA2580097, study PRJEB22360) | human gut metagenome | biome: human gut; feature: human-associated habitat; material: faeces | place: Denmark | collected 2008/2010
GATAAAATCTCCCACAAACTGGGACTCGCAGCTCACGAAAAGCCTTTTTCAGACACGCTCTAGCTCGTTGCCCGCGTAAATAAAAAAGTATCCCGCTTCCCCAAAAGGAACGGGATACTTTTTTTGTGCCGAGAAGATCAAATCTTGATCTGGTGAATACGTTTCATTTAAGTGTTTTTCTGTTCTTCCTTCTGCAGTTCGTCAATTGTAAGCAGCAGCTCATCGATGGAAACCTCTTCGTCCTTCGGATCTTCCGTAAATTCTCTGACCAGTTCTTCGTACGTTCTTCTTCTGTGTTCCAGCGCTTTCCGCGACCGCTCCCGCCGGATGCGGCGGACATACCGCAGACGGAGGACAAAGAGCAGAATCAGAACGAGAAGGACAAACGGCATCGCCAGAAAAACAGGATCTGCCTTCCGGATACGGGCAAAAAGGGATGCACCGGCCGAGGCAAGATGGCGGAACCAGGAAGCGGCATGCACAGTGCTTTTCCAGAACGCTGCGAAATGGGAAGCCACAGATGAGAAGGAAACCGTGGATGATGCCGGTGCTTTGGAAACGGCCGGTTCCGGTGTCTGGGTTATGGCCGGTGTTTCGGTCGGCGTCGCAGTGGCAGTCGGCGTCGGTGTCGCCGTCGGAACCGGTTCAAACGTTACGGCAAGGGTATGATCCTTCTGGATATCGGAAAATGTGTAGCTGTCCGGATATTCCGTCACCGGCAGATACAAGCCGTCCACCGAGAGCTTCGCGAGCCGGAAGCCTTCGTCTGCCGTGTAGGAAACGGTTTTTTCCTCTCCGCGGGAAACTTCCCCGCCCTCGGACACCGAGCCATGCTCCGCCGCGGAAGTGGAAACCGTGAACAGATACGGCACCCGGGTGCGGTAGAACTGCACGTACCGTCCACCATCTGCCTTTGTTACGTTTACAATCGCAATAAATTCCCCAGGATTTGTCTCGCAGAGGTCCTCTGGTTCATTGATGGTGATATCGTCGGAAAAGCCAAAATCAACCGTGTCGTCCGCAAGCAGTGTTTTCTGCGAGAGCGAGTATGTCTGGATAAAGTTTCCGATTCCGAGATGCATCGTCAGCGGAAAAAGAAAAAAGAGATCGCCGGAAACACAGAGATCCTGAAAGTTTTCCATGTAAAAATCGAAGGGATACGTGCCCCAGTCATCCACCACCTGAAGTGAGGCATCGAGGAGTTTAAAGCCGTAGCCGCCGTCCGCATCGGTCTGGATCAGATAGCCGCCGGTGGAGGGAAGATAATCAATACCGAGAATATTGTAGCTTGTCGAGAGCTGGATCCGCTCTTTCTGCTCGAGAGTATCCGGGTCGAGGCGGAAGATACATCCGTAATTGGAAGCATCCGGGCTGCTGTAGCCGCTCACGAGGATTTCATGTGTGACGGGATTGTATGCCATACCGTTTGCGTGAGCAAAGTCTGCGTCCCTTACCTGATGCGCGAGGGAATACTGCGTAACGGGATTTCCGTCTGCGTCTGTATCATTTTTATAGTAGGCAGAGACTACGTCCGGCTCTGTCGTCAGATCATTAAAATTTTCGATGCAGATGATATAATCTTCCGTCGCACAGACGGACTGCACCGCGCCGTTGCTGCCGAGAATCGGATATTCCCCGACCAGTTCCCAGGAGGCACCGGTAAACGGCGTACTGGAGGCAAAACCAGCCTGACAGAGTATGGGATGAGCGAGGAAGAGAAAAATACCTAGAAAAAGGGCAAGAAAAAAACGGCCGGATTTCTTGCCGGTGGGAGATTTTATCGAAAAATTTGTAAATGCAAGCCGCATATGATGTGTAGGTCCTTTCTTACAGAAAAAAGGTGAACTTTTTCTGTCATCCTATCTTACCACGGAACCGGCGGAAAGTAAATGAAGGAGGGATGGAGATTTTCTTACATATCGTTTAAGAAAATGTAATAATTTTGTAGTGTTTGCCGATGCAAAGTAGTTGTAAACATTTTACCGTCTTGGTAAAATAAACATAACAGAATTCAGAAAATTGTGAAGAAAAAGGAAAGGCAGAGAACCGATGATTAGAATCAAAGATATTGCAGACCGCGCAGGGGTCAGCCCGACGACGGTTTCGAATGTAATACACGGAAAGACAGGGCGCGTCTCAAAGGCGACGGTCGAGAAAATCAACCGGATTTTAAAGGAGATGGAGTACGTGCCGAGTATCAGCGCGCGCATGCTGGCGAACAACAGCTCCGGTCTCATTGGTGTGGCGCTTGGTTTCATGAAGAAAGGAAATGCATCTTCCTTTGAGGATCCCTTTGTGTCGGCAATGCTCGGAAATCTGGAGTATCAGATCCGGGAACACGGCTATTATATGATGCTGGTTGCGCGCCATGAGCAGGACGATCTTATGCAGCAGGCGCTCGGCTGGAATTTTGACGGCATGATTGCGATGGCTCTGAAGGAAAAGGAGATTGCAGAGCTCTCGGAACGTCTCGGAAAACCGCTGGTAACCATTGATCAGTATCTCCCGCCGGAACTTGGAGTCCGCTCCATTACGATGGATGACCGCGGCGGTGCGTACCAGATGAGTCAGTACCTGATTGGAAAGGGACATAAAAAATTTCTCTTTTTATCCGACTGCGATCTCGGTGTTGACCACTATCGGTGGCTCGGTGTGCGTCAGGCAATGGAGGAGGCGGGGATTGAGGACATTGAAAGCCGCCATATTGTGATCCCGTGGAATCCAGAGCAGAGGGAGAAGGCATATGAGGAGATGCTTCCGTTCTTCAAAAAACAGACAGCGCTCTTTTTTTCATCGGATTACTATGCACTTGAAGCATCCAACTTTCTGCAGAACAGGGGAATAAAGGTTCCGGAGGAAATTTCAATTGCGGGCTTTGATGATGTTACTTATGCGACACTTGCGCGGCCGAAGCTGACTACCGTGCATCAGATGGTGGATGGAAAAGCACGCCGTGCCGTAGAGGTCCTGATGCACCTGATCCAGGATGAGCCGGTACAAAAAGATATTCCGCCATTGCCGACAACGCTGGTGGAGAGGGAGTCGGTAAGAGATCTGACGAAGTAAATAGTTACCAAAATTACAGAAAAACTCTTGTAGAAACTGCTGGTTTTGCGCAAAACTATTGAAAAATCACCGTGAAGTATGGTAAACTGTGCTTGCAAACGACAGAATCAAAGAACCAGACACGTTCTGGGGATGAAATAAAGGAGGTAAAAAAATGGACAAAAAATGGTGGAAAGAAGCCGTAGTGTATCAGATTTATCCGCGCAGCTTCATGGACAGCAACGGAGACGGTATCGGCGATTTAAATGGTATCACATCCCGTCTGGATTATCTGAAGGATCTTGGCGTGGATGTTATCTGGCTGTCACCGGTGTACCAGTCACCAAACGATGACAATGGATACGATATCAGCGATTACCGGGCAATCATGCAGGAGTTTGGAACAATGGAGGATTTTGACCGCATGCTTTCGGAGATGCATAAAAGAGGCATCAGGCTGGTCATGGACCTTGTTGTCAATCATACTTCAGATGAACACAAATGGTTCGTGGAGAGCCGCAAATCGAAAGACAATCCATACCGCGATTATTATATCTGGCGTGATGCAAAAGAGGGAAAAGAGCCAAACAACTGGGGAAGCTGCTTCTCCGGTTCCGCATGGAAATACGATCCGCAGACCGAGATGTATTACCTGCATCTGTTCTCAACAAAACAGCCGGACCTGAACTGGGAGAACCCGACGGTTCGAAAAGAAGTTTTCGATATGATGAACTGGTGGTGCGAGAAAGGCATCGACGGCTTCCGTATGGATGTCATCAGCATGATCTCCAAACCGGAAGGACTGCCGGATGGAAAGATTCCGGATGGCGGACTCTACGGCGATTCCGGCTGCGTAAACGGACCGCACGTACATGAGTATCTGCAGGAGATGAACAAAGGAGTTCTTTCCAAATACGATCTGATGACCGTCGGCGAGTGTGCCGGTGTCACGATCGAGGAGGCAGAAAAATATGCATCCGCAGACGGCAAAGAGCTCAGCATGGTATTCCAGTTCGAGCTGGTAGATCTGGCAAGCGGAAAATACGGCAAATGGACGGACAAACGCGTACCGCTCAAAGATTTCAAACGCGTCATGACAGCATGGCAGACGGAGCTTGAGGGCAAGGCATGGAACAGCCTCTTCCTTGGAAACCACGACCAGCCGCGTTGTCTGTCCCGTTTCGGTGATGATTCACCGGAATATCGCGTAGTCAGTGCCAAAATGCTGGCAACCTGCCTTCATATGATGCAGGGTACCCCGTATGTATACCAGGGCGATGAGCTTGGCATGAAGAATGTTCCGTTCCACGATCTGTCCGAGTTCCGCGATATTGAGAGCATCAACGCGTTTCACGAGCTGACCGGAGCCGGAAAAGTAGCGCCGGACGATATGATGCGCTACCTGAACCTGCGCGGAAGAGACAATGCAAGAACTCCGATGCAGTGGGATGATACCGCTTCGGCAGGATTTACCACAGGAACCCCGTGGATCAAAGTCGGACCGGATTACGAGACCGTCAATGCAAAAAATGAGATGGCGGATCCGGATTCTGTATACAATTATTACAAGAAACTGATTCATCTCCGGAAAGAGAAGGATATCATGGTTTACGGAACGTACGAGCTGCTCGATCCGGAGGACGAGGCACTGTATGTATATACCAGAACCTTAGGCGATCAGAAACTCCTCGTGATGTGCAATTTTACAAAAGAGGAGCAGGAGTACACAGTTCCGGAAACCTTTGCAGGAGCAGAGGTACTGATCAGCAACTATCCGCAGGACGGCGCGGCAGCAGGGACACGAAAACTGCGCGCGTATGAGGCGGTTGTTCTGCAAACAAAATAAAAAATGCAGAGGAATCTGTGACAGAACGAACTTTTGCCACAGATTCCTGTTCTCAAAATGTGGCAAAAACCGGTAAGATAAGAAAGGGGAAAACAAAACATGAAATCATATCTGAAAATGGAGACACATCCGCTTGCAGATCCGAAGAATGTAGTAAAGGGCGATAAATATCGTATCACGGTGCTGACGGATTATCTTCTTCGGATGGAATACAGTGAGGACGGTGAATTTATCGATGCGGCATCCCAGACGGTTGTAAACCGTGATTTTCCAGCAGTGGAATTTTCCGTCAAAGACACAGGCGATGAGCTGGAGCTGCGCACAAAGTATCTGCAGCTGAATTACAACAAAAAGGCATTCTCTGCAAACGGACTTTCCTGCAAAACAACGGCAGTCGGCATCAGTTCTGTACCGGCATGGCATTACGGAGATCCGACACAGGATCTTGGAGGAACGGCCCGTACGCTTGATCAGGTCAACGGAGCATGCGAACTGGAACCTGGTATCATGTCCTGGTTTGGTTCCGCTGTTCTGGATGATTCGAAGTCGCTTCTGATGACAGAGGACGGTTGGGTGACCCCGAGAAAGAAAGGGGTGCAGGATCTGTACTTCTTCGGCTATGGCTGGAATTTCCGCCTGGCATTAAAGGATTTCTACCACCTTTGCGGCAAAACTCCGATGCTTCCGAGATTTGCACTTGGAAACTGGTGGAGCCGTTACTGGCGTTACAGTGAAGCATCTTATATGAAACTGATGGAAGACTTCGACAAAGAGAACGTTCCATTCTCGGTTGCTGTTATCGATATGGACTGGCACCGTGTAGACGATGTGGATCCAAAATACGGCAGCGGCTGGACCGGCTATAGCTGGAATAAAAAACTCTTCCCGGATCCGGAGCGTTTTCTTGGAAAACTCCATGCACGCGGCATGAAGACAACACTGAATGTCCATCCGGCAGACGGAATTCGTGCGTATGAGGACTGCTATCCGGAAGTAGCAGAGGCTATGGGAGTGGATGCAAAAAAAGAAGAGCCGGTCAATTTTGACATTGCGGATCCGAAATTTGTTGATGTATATTTCGACAAAGTTCATCATCCGATGGAAAAAGAGGGCGTCGATTTCTGGTGGATTGACTGGCAGCAGGGACAAAGTACCAAGATCGAGGGTCTTGATCCGCTGTGGATGCTGAATCACTATCATTTTCTTGACAGTGGAAGAGACGGAAAACGTCCGATGACCTTCTCCCGCTATGCAGGACCGGGCTCCCACCGCTATCCGGTCGGATTTTCCGGAGACACCCACATCACCTGGGAATCCCTGGATTTCCAGCCATACTTTACCAGCACAGCCTCCAACATCGGCTACGGATGGGGGAGTCATTATATCCGCGGCCATATGCTTGGCTACCGTGACGATGAGCTTGAAGCAAGATGGTATCAGTACGGAGTCTTTTCTCCGATCAACCGTCTGCACAGCTCTAACAGTGCCTTCAGTGGAAAAGAACCTTGGAACTTCAGTATGGAAGTGCGCAGCACAATGGATGATTTCCTTCGCTTGCGTCATAAACTCGTACCGTATCTGTACACGATGAACTACCGTGCATGGAAAGAAGACACACCGATCGTTGTTCCGATGTATTATGATTACCCGGAGACGGTTTTCTGGGGCAAAAATCAGGCACCGAATCAGTACTTCTTCGGAAGCGAGCTGATGGTAACACCGGTGACAACGAAATGCATTCTGGAGCTGAAGCGTGCAAAAACAAAGGTGTGGCTGCCGGAAGGTACGTGGTTTGATTTCTTCAACGGAATGATTTACGAGGGTGGCAGAAGTATGGATCTGTACCGTACGCTCGAGGAGATCCCGGTTCTCGCGAAAGCAGGTGCGATTATCCCGATGACAGAGAAGATCAGTGCGCTGGATGTAGAATCCAACCCGGATGAGCTGACGGTACGCGTTTACGCGGGCGCGGACAATACATTTGTCCTGTACGAGGATGACAATACTACCATGGCATATGAGAAGGATGACTGTGCAAAAACATCGATGACGCTCGACTGGGGTGCGCGGAAATTTACGATTGCACCGGTTGAAGGCAATCAGAGCTTCGTTCCGGAAAGCAGAATGTACTGCGTAGAATTCGGCGGAAGTACGGCAAAAGAAGCGAAGGTCTTTGTAAACGGCGTGGAAGCGGATGCAGAAGTCAAAGAGAAAGACGGACTTCTTACGATCGCGGTAACAGATGTAAAACCGCAGGATACCGTGACAATCTGTCTGCCGGAAGATACGGAGATTGCAAAGAACGATGTCATGACACGTGCGATGGATCTGCTGCTGCACGCCGAAATCAGCTACATCACCAAAGAGCAGATCGCAAATCTTCTTCACAAAGCAGACGGAAAGGTAGCAATTCTGGCTGCAGAGCTGCAGAGCATGGAACTTTCAAATGATCTGCGCGGTGCGCTGCTGGAGATCATTACGGCATAAATTGCTGCAGAAAAACACGATTTGATTTACAGAAAAAGAATTTTGTGATACGATACATACAAAGAAAAGGAAGAGAGCGTGGCAGTGGATTCTGTCAGGCTCTCTTCTTGAAATGTGAGACAGGAGGATTTTTAAACGTGGGAAAATACATCATGGCACTTGATGCCGGCACAACGAGCAACCGCTGTATTCTGTTTGATCAGAAAGGACAGATCGTAAGCCTTGCGCAGAAGGAGTTTACCCAGCGTTTCCCGAAACCGGGCTGGGTGGAGCACGATGCCAATGAAATCTGGTCCACGATGCTCGGTGTAGCCGTGGAGGCAATGCAGAAAGCGGGCGCGTCCTACGAGGATATCGCGGCAATCGGCATCACAAACCAGAGAGAGACGACGATCGTCTGGGACAAAAAGACGGGAGAGCCGGTCTACAATGCAATTGTATGGCAGTGCCGCAGAACATCGGAATACTGCGATTCCCTGATGGAGCGCGGACTGGTTGACCGCTTCCGGGAGAAAACAGGTCTTGTGATCGATGCGTATTTTTCAGCCACGAAGCTGAAATGGATTCTAGATGAAGTTCCGGGCGTGCGCGAGCGGGCGGAGCGAGGCGATCTCTATTTTGGAACAGTGGAGACGTGGCTGATCTGGAAGATGACAAAGGGAAAGATACATGTCACCGATTACACCAACGCGTCCCGTACAATGCTGTTCAATATCCATACCCTGAAATGGGATGAGGATATCTTAAAAGAGCTGAACATTCCACTCTGTATGCTGCCGGAAGTCCGCCCGTCGAGCTGTGTCTACGGGGAGACGGCATCCACATATTTCGGCGGCCCGATTCCGATTGCGGGAGCAGCGGGAGACCAGCAGGCGGCGCTGTTCGGCCAGACCTGCTATGCGCCGGGCGAAGCGAAAAATACATACGGAACAGGCTGCTTCCTGCTGATGAACACGGGAGAAAAGCCGGTTTCTTCGACACACGGTCTTGTTACCACGATTGCATGGGGCATCGGGGACAAGATTACGTATGCGCTCGAGGGATCCATTTTCGTCGGCGGGGCCGCTGCGCGATGAGATGAAGCTGATCGAGTCCTCGGCGGATTCCGAGTACATGGCGCAGAAGGTGAACGACACGAACGGCTGCTACGTCGTGCCGGCGTTTACCGGCCTTGGCGCACCGTACTGGGATCAGTATGCGAGAGGAACCATTCTCGGCCTGACCCGCGGCGTCAACAAATACCATGTGATCCGCGCAACGCTGGAGTCGATCACGTATCAGGTGGATGATGTCTTAAAAGCGATGGAGGCAGATTCCGGCATGAAGCTCTCCGCACTGCGTGTGGACGGCGGAGCAAGCGCCAACAACTTCCTGATGCAGTGCCAGGCGGACATCAGCCAGGCGCCAGTGGAGCGGCCGTGCTGCATCGAGACGACCGCGATGGGAGCAGCTTATCTTGCGGGACTCGCCGTCGGATACTGGCCGGATCAGGAGACGGTAAAACAGAACGGAGCCATTGACCGTACGTTTGAGCCGGAGCTCTCGAAAGAGGAGCGCGATGAGAAGATGAACGGATGGCACAAAGCAGTCCGTTACGCCGAAGGATGGGCGAAATAGAAAAAGATTTTGGAAATGCAGAAAAGGAACGGTTTTGTAATGAAAACCGTTCCTTTTCGCGTACTGTGACTTCTTGTCTACTGACGTTAAAGAATGTCGATATGTTCGCCGTTTAAAGCTTTGTTCATGCTTCGCACGGCACAGAATTTACCGCACATCGAGCAGGTATCTTCCTGTTCCGGCGAGCGGTCGGCGCGGATGGCTTTTGCGGTCTTCGGGTCCAGTGCGCAGTCCCACTGTGCTTCCCAGTCGAGCACGCGGCGGGCATCGCCCATCTTGTCGTCAATATCACGCGCATGCGGAACACCTTTGGCGATGTCGGCAGCGTGTGCGGCGATTTTGCTTGCGATGATGCCCTGTTTTACATCATCCAGGTTCGGAAGAGCCAGATGCTCTGCCGGCGTTACGTAGCACAGAAAAGCAGCGCCGTTCATGGCCGCAATCGCGCCTCCGATGGCAGCGGTGATGTGGTCGTAGCCCGGTGCAATATCGGTCACAAGAGGGCCGAGGACATAGAACGGAGCGCCCATGCAGATGGTCTGCTGTACTTTCATATTGGCCGCAATCTGATCCATCGGAACGTGGCCCGGTCCCTCAACCATAACCTGAACGTCTTTCTCCCAGGCACGTTTGGTGAGTTCGCCGAGGCGCACCAGCTCTTCAATCTGGCAGACATCCGTTGCGTCGGCAAGGCAGCCAGGACGGCAGGCGTCACCGAGAGAAATGGTCACATCGTATTCACGGCAGATATCGAGAATCTCATCGTAATACTCGTAGAACGGATTCTCCTCGCCGGTCATGCACATCCAGGCGAACACGAGGGAGCCGCCGCGGGAAACAATATTCATTTTCCGTTTGTGTTTGCGGATCTGATCGATGGTTTTTCTGGTGATGCCGCAGTGCAGGGTGACGAAATCGACACCGTCCTCGGCATGGAGGCGGATGACGTCAATAAAATCTTTGGCGGTCAGCGTATCCAGGTCTCTCTGGTAATGGATCACACTGTCATATACTGGTACGGTGCCGATCATGGCCGGACATTCGGAGGTCAGTTTCCGCCGGAACGGCTGCGTATTGCCGTGGCTCGACAGGTCCATGATGGCTTCTGCGCCCATATTGACCGCGGAGAGTACCTTCTGCATCTCCACATCGTAATCTTTACAGTCTTTCGAAACACCGAGATTTACATTGATTTTCGTGCGCAGCATCGAGCCGATGCCCTCCGGATCGATGCAGGTGTGCAGCTTATTGGCCGGAATGGAAACCTTTCCGCTGGCAACGAGCGGCATCAGGTCTTTCACGGCCATATACTCTTTTTCTGCGACTTTTTTCAGCTCCGGTGTTACAATGCCGCGGCGTGCGGCGTCCATCTGTGTTGCGTAATTGCGTTCCATCTGTTGTTCTCCTTTATTTTCAAAATCAGATCCGGTAAGCGTGGTTCAGCGGTCCCGAGCCGTGGCCGAGATCCATCATGCTCGCGAGTGCGCCCGAAATATACTCTTTTGCGGCGGAAATGGCATCCGGAAGGGAAAGCCCCTTTGCGAGCCCCGATGCGATGGCGCTGGAGAGTGTACAGCCGGTGCCGTGTGTGTTCGGATTGTCGATGCGTTTTCCGGTGAACCAGGTAAATGTGCCGTTGTGATATAAAAGATCGTTGGCATCATTGATACTGTGGCCGCCCTTTAACAGAACGGCACAGCCGCAGGAATCCCCGATCTCTTTTGCGGCGCGTTCCATATCGCTTTCCGACTGGATTTTGATGCCGGAGAGAACTTCTCCCTCTGGGATATTCGGTGTGATGACTTCGGCCAGAGGAAAGAGCAGTTTTTTCATCAGGTCAGGCACGCCGCCCGAAGCGAGCGCGGAGCCGCTTGTAGCGACGAGGACCGGGTCCACAACGATGTGTTTGGCCTGGTAGAAGCGAAGCCGTTCGGAGATGACTTCGATCAGTGCCGGGGAGGATACCATACCGATTTTGACGGCGTCCGGGAAGATGTCCGTAAAGACGGCATCAAGCTGTGCGGCCAGAAACTCCGGTGTTACATCGAAAATACCGGAAACTCCGGTGGTGTTCTGGGCGGTGAGTGCGGTAATTGCCGACATGGCGTAAACTCCGTTTGTGATCATGGTTTTGATGTCTGCCTGAATGCCGGCGCCTCCGCTGGAATCACTTCCCGCGATTGTTAATGCTGTTTTCATGTTTTTCGCGTCCATGAGAATTACTCCTTTGCATTACTTTTCTTTTTGGACAGGCGACAAAGAAAGTGGTGCCCCCAGTCTGCCGCCTGGTGTGAGGATGAATGGTTACGTAAAATTATTTGTTTTCCAGCATGCGCAGAGTCTGTTCTTTCAGATCCTTCGTTGCGGAAACAATGTCTTTCTGTGCAAAAATGGCACTGATGACGGCGATGCCGCAGATGCCGCTGCCGGAAAGCTCCGTCACGTTATCGCGTGTGATGCCGCCGATGGCGATGACAGGGATTTTAACGGCATTGCAGATAGCAGTCAGCGTTTCGTGGCTGACATCCTCCGCATCCGCCTTGGAACCGGTGTGGAAGACCGCGCCGACGCCGAGGTAATCTGCCCCGCGCTGCTCGGCGAGAATGGCCTGTTCCACGGTCTGCGCCGAAACGCCGATGATCTTGTCCGGGCCAAGCTTTGCACGGACATCGCCGGCCTCCATATCGCTCTGGCCGACATGAACGCCGTCCGCATCCATCTTGGCTGCGATTTCCACGTTATCGTTGATGACGAAAGGAACATGGTATGCGGCACAGAGTTTTTTCAGTTCCAGTGCCTCTTCCATAAAGTGATCCTGGTCAAGATTTTTTTCGCGGAGCTGGATAAACGTTGCGCCGCCCTGCAGAGCCTTTTCCACCTGGCTGTACAGTGTCTCGCCGTTCAGCCAGCTGCGGTCTGTCACAGCATATAAAAGCAGGCCTTTTTTATCGCACTTCATACTTTGCACCTTTCTCCAGCGTCTCGCCGTCCATGTGGTAGATGGCGTCGATGATGCGGTTCCGGTAGGTGGAGTTGCCGTCTTCCGGTTTCATATGGCTCCCGCCCATCTCGCCCGCAAGTCCCATCGCAACCTCGACA
>OAWA01001296.1_pt1 | contig 12062 bp, 13 predicted proteins | sample 1516971 | NCBI WGS metagenome assembly OAWA01 (sample SAMEA2580097, study PRJEB22360) | human gut metagenome | biome: human gut; feature: human-associated habitat; material: faeces | place: Denmark | collected 2008/2010
TTATTATTACATATATAAGAATAAGAAGGAGATAGCTGGTATGGAAAATGAAAAAATAGAAAGTATAAGAGAAGGTTTTGAAACAGCATATATCAATAAAACTCATACTTCAAATTTAGAGTTTAAACCTAGTTTCATATCAAATAATCCAAAGGAAGGTAAAAAAGTAATTTCTTCAATTGAAGAAGAATTACTTAAGTGTGATGAATTTCAAATTAGTGTAGCATTTATAACAATGACTGGTCTTACACCTTTATTACTAATCCTAAAAGAATTAGAAAAGAGAAAGATCCCGGGAAAAATTCTCACTACTAATTACTTAAATTTCAGTGAACCTAAAGCATTAGCTAAAATCAATGAATTAAGTAATATTACTATAAAAATGTACGATACAGAAAATTCTAGATATGGCTTCCATACAAAAGGCTATATTTTTAAAACAGATGAAATATACAGAATAATTATAGGTAGTTCAAATATAACTGCTTCTGCTCTAACTAGTAATCTAGAATGGAACACAAAAATTATATCTACTGAACAAGGTGAAGTAACAAACGATATTATTAGAGAATTTAATAATCTATGGACATCTGATTATTCATTAGATTTTAATCAATTTTATGAACCATATAAAAAACAATATAAATTAACTAAACAAAATCGTAAAAAAATAGAAAAACTTAGTTCTCTTCCCATTAAAAAAAATGAATTAACACCAAATTCTATGCAAAAAACATTTATAGAAAATCTTCGTAAAATTATTGCGAAGGGCGAAACAAAGGCTTTACTAATATCTGCAACCGGAACAGGAAAAACTTTTGCGTCCGCTTTTGCTATGCATGAATTAGGTTTTAAAAGAATATTATTTGTTGTTCATCGTTCCCAACTAGCAAATCAAGCAATGAAATCATACGAAAAAATATTTGATAATTCCGTTAAAATGGGAATTGTAGGAAGCGGAAAACATGAATACAATAGCGATTTTGTTTTTGCTATGGTTGAAACTCTACACAGAGATCAACACCTATTTAAATATAAAAAAGATGATTTTGATTGTATTATTTTAGATGAAGCACATCATAGCCCAGCAAATACATATCAAAAAATTATGAACTATTTTACCCCTAAACTATTTTTAGGAATGACTGCTACTCCTGATAAAAGAGATGACCATATTGAAGGGCGAAATGTTTATGAACTTTTCAATCATCAAATTGCACTTGAAATTAGATTGCAAAAAGCAATGGAAGAGAGGCTATTATGTCCTTTCCATTATTTTGGAATCAGTGACATTGCAGTAATAGACGATAAAATATTTAAAAAGAAAAAAATATCAGATAGAGACTTTAACTTACTTACAAGTGAAGAACGTGTTAATCAAATAATTAAAAATGCTCAATATTATGGTTACAGTGGAGAAAGAGTAAAAGGTCTTATCTTCTGTAGTAGAAATAAAGAATGTGAAGCATTATCTGAAATATTTAATAATCGTGGATATCGAACTATTGCACTTAGTAGTAATACTCCTCAAAAAATTAGAGAGTCTGCTTTTGAAAGATTAGCAATGAATGAAGAGGATGCAACTGATGATTTTCAACCATTAGATTATATTTTTTCAGTAGATATTTTAAATGAAGGTGTTGACATTGTTGAAGTAAATCAAATTATTATGTTACGTCCAACTCAATCTCCAATTGTTTTTATTCAACAACTAGGTCGTGGACTTCGTAAATCAGAAGGTAAAGAATACGTTGTTATTTTAGACTTTATCGGAAATTACAGTAACAATTTTATGATACCTGTCGCTTTATCAGGGGACAGTTCTTACAATGTCGATACAATTAGAAAATATGTTATTAGCGGTAATAGTACAATTCCTGGAGCATCTACTATTCATTTTGACGAAATTTCAAAAGAAAAAATATTCCATGCAATTGATCATATTACTGATGGTACACTTAAAAAACTTATAAAAGATGGATATTTGACACTTAAAAATAAACTTGGTAAACAACCTATGCTAGTAGATTTTTATAATAATAAGGAAATCGATCCACTTGTTATTATCAAAGAATATAAAACTTACTATGCACTTGTAGATGACATAGAAAAAACTGATACTACATCTAATTTATCAACTCAAGAACAATTAACAATCGAATACTTATCAAAAACAATATTAAGTGGAGTTAGGCCAGAAGAATTAGAAATACTAAGATTATTATTAAATAAACATAAAATTAATTACTCAGAAATTATTAATAACTGTAAAGACCTTTATAATTACAAAACAACATATCAAAAAATAGAATCTGCTTATAATGTATTAAAAGGAAGATTTGTTAGAAACTCTTCAGAGCAAGAAAAATTTGATGTTATTGACATATTAGAATCAGAGGATGCGGATTATATTGAAAGAACTTTAAGTTATGAAGAAAGATTATCTCATAAAGAATTTTATGATCAAATTGAAGATATTGTATCTGTTGGCTTATCTAAATATAGAGATAACTATACACAGAAATATAATCAAGAATCTCCTTTCATTCTTTATGAAAAGTATTCAAGAAAAGATGTTTGCTTACTTATGGATGTAAAAAAAGATATATCATCAACTATGTATGGTATGGCTCAAATTAGAAATGATGTTTTCATCTTTGTAACATATCATAAAGTAGAGGCTATTGAAGATGATAAAGAATATTTAGATGGTAAACCAGACTATGCAGATGAATTTATTGATAATTTAATTTTTAGATGGGATTCTCAAATTGGTAATGATCTTAATAGTAAATATATGGATAAAGTTTTGAATACACCTAGAAAACATCTTTTAGTAAAGAAAAGTGATGAAGAAAGTAATTTTTTCTATATGGGCAAATTTGATATTATTGATAAATACCAAGATCAAAAGAAAAATAACAAAGGTCAGTTAAAACCTATTTGTAAATTGAAATTCAAATTATACAATGCAGTAAGAGAAGATTTACTTAAATATTTAAAAAGTAATCTTATGACGGAGGAAAACATTAAATGAAAACAATAAAAGTAGTTGCAGCAGTAATAAAATCAATTAATCAAAATAATGAACCCATTATTTTTGCAACCCAAAGAGGATATGGAGAATTTAAAGGAGGATGGGAATTTCCAGGTGGAAAAATAGAAATAGGAGAAACACCTCAAGAAGCTTTAAAACGTGAAATTAAAGAAGAACTTGATACTGGAATATCAGTAAAAGATCTTATTTGTACCGTAGAATATGATTATCCAAAATTTCATCTTTCTATGGATTGCTTTTGGTGTGAGATAATAAATGGCAATTTAATATTAAAAGAGCACGAAGACGCAAAATGGTTAACTAAAGACAAATTAGATTCTGTTGAATGGTTACCAGCTGATTTATCTCTAATTGATAAAATAAAAGAATCTTTTTAATTTCTTTAGAAACAAAACGTTTAAAATAGAGACTCTATTTTAAGCGTTTTAGTTTTTAGACATCCCACAAAAACAAAAAAGAATAATAATTCAACAAAATTGTTGATTTTTTTATCAATCTAGTGTATTATATGTATGTAGGAGGATATGGGACATGCTTACTGATTTTGGAAAGGAATTAAGAAAAATTCGAATAGACAACAATGAATTTTTAAAAGATATGGCGAATAAACTTGGCGTCACAGTTTCTTACCTATCCGCAGTAGAGAATGGTAAACGAGACATACCAGATGAATGGTTAGATAAAATAATTAATGATTATAATTTATCCAAAAATGAGATTATTAATTTAAAAAACGCTTTATATATTAGTAAACAAGAAGTAAATATTAGCCTTTCTCATTTAAATGATTCGAGAAAACAAGCTGCTATGTCTTTTGCTAGAGAATTTAATGATTTTTCAGACGAAGATATTAATGACATATTAACTATGTTAAAAAAATTAAAAGGAGTGTGATGTTATGTCTGATTTTTGCGAAGCAAACCCTTTATCAAATAACGATATATTTGCCCTAGCTGATAAATACCGTAAATTATTTGGAATAGAAAATTCAATGTATATTAACATTATTGATATATTAGAAAGAAAACTTTGTGAACTATTTCCTGAATATAGTTTAGAAATTGTTTCTAAAGAAGAAATGCCTAATTTGCACGGCTTGACAATTCCAAATAACAATGAAATTAAAATTAGAGAAGATGTGTATGAAGGTGCTATAAATGGAAATGGCAGAGATAGATTTACCATTGCACATGAAATATTTCATTTCTTATATCATAGAGATAAACATATTGTTAATTGTGTAGGTTTTGCCAGAACTGAGAGAAAAATTCCAACTTATATGGATCCAGAATGGCAAGCAGATGCATTTGCTGGTGCATTTCTAATGGATAGAAAACTTATAAAAAACTTATCAATAAAAGAAATAATGAAACTATGTGGTGTTTCAAAGGCAGCAGCAAAAACGCAAAAATCAAAAATTGAAAAAATGGATAAAAAATCTTTATATAAAAAAAACCAAACAATATTGTTTGGCTAGCCAATATTTAAATAATAATGACTAAATATTTTTCTTGACAACAAAAGTATATCATTTTTATTTAAATATTCAAGCTAAAAATTCTAAGAAAGGAGTTTGGATATGAGTAAAAAAAATAAGAATGTGATATTTGTATCTCATTACACTCGTAATGGTGTTACTTATTATGCAAAGGATTATGGAAAAAAAGCATTTGCAATTCCTGCTGATTCTTTAAAAAAAAGAAAATAATACATCAAAAAAACCTGCATCGCATGCAGGTTTTTCAATATTATATATTATTTAAATAATTTAGAGAAATAGTTTTTAACAACGTGATTTTTAATTTTTGATAATGTTGTGTTGCTTGAATCGAATCTGTCTTTTTTAGCCCAACCTGGTTGAGAATCTGCTTGATTAGTTGTTAAATATGAATAGTAATTTACACACATGATTTTGTTCCTCCTTAGCATTTTATATCCCTTTTGTTACTTATATTATATGTAAGAAAATTTAAAAATTATATGTGTTGAGGTTATGAGAATATTGCATACATTTGTGCATTATGCACAATGGTGAATATAGTTTAAAACTATATCTAAGTAGTTATTATTTGTATTATTCAAACTATGTTTTGATTGATAAAATAAAAATATAGTTTGAAAGGAATGAATGATATGAGTCAATTAAATAGATATGAATTTGTAGGAAGTTTTTTACGTCCTGAAAGATTAAAAGAAGCTAGAAAAAATTATGAATTAAATAATATAACTAAAGAAGAACTTACTAAAGTAGAAGATGAATGTATTGTAGAACTTGTAAATAAACTTAAAGAATTAGGTTATCATACCATCACAGATGGTGAATTTAGACGTTCTACGTGGCATTTAGACTTTATGTGGGGATTTGAAGGGGTTGAACATAAAAAGACTGTAGATGGCAATCAAACGTTTGATGGTGAAGCTGCTATGATTGATGATACTTTTATGACAGGAAAGATTTCTTGTAAAGATCATCCTTTTGTAGAACATTTTAAATTTGTTAAAGCATTAGAAGATGAAAATACTGTTGCTAAACAAACAATTCCTTCACCTGGTCAATTCTATGCTTTCTTTACAGGAGCTGATTTATTAGATAAAACATTAGGTTTCTATGGTAGTGAAGAAGCTTTTTCTGACGATGTTGTTAAAGCATACAATGAATTTGTTCAAGAAATTTATCACGCTGGCTGCCGTCAATTACAATTTGATGATTGTGTATGGGGTGGTATGGTTAATCCTGAACTTGCTGTAAGTTTAACAGGAAGAAAAGGGGAAGAATTAGAAAAATATAAACAACTTTTATTAGATTTAAATAATAAAGTTGTTGCTAGTGCACCTGAAGATCTAACAATTAATACTCATGTATGTAGAGGAAATTATCATTCTACTTACTTTAGTTCAGGAGCTTATGATGGTGTAGCTGATTTACTCTTTGGTGAAGAAAATGTAGATGCTTATTTCTTAGAATATGATGATCATCGTTCTGGTGGTTTTGCTCCATTAAAGAAAGTATCAGGAGATAAGAATGTTGTTTTAGGTCTTATTACCACAAAGAAACCTGATTTAGAAGATAAAGAACTTGTTAAAAGAAGAATTTATGAAGCAACTAAATATATTCCTTTAGAACGTTTATATTTAAGTCCTCAATGTGGTTTTGCTTCATGTGAGATTGGTAATAAATTAACTGAAGAACAACAATGGGCTAAACTTAAACTTGTTAAAGAAATTGCTGAAGAAGTATGGGGCTAACCCTCATATTTCTTTTTTATTCTACAATGTAAAAATAGATGCAATCTTTTACTTTTAAATGGTATAATTTGCATATAATATTTATATTGATTTATCACAATAAATACTTATTTTATAATAAAGGATGATAATTATGTTAAAAGATGAAAAAGAAGAATTGTACGAATACGGTCTTCCAAAATATTTAGAAGATGACCTTATGATGGTTAAAACACATTCTTGGAATGATAGTTTATTCGACTGCTATCTTGATGAGCTTTATGGTAGTATAAATTCTGCTTATACGGATGATAGGATTTCAAAAGATTGTGCTGATTATTTAAGAAATAAATACTTTTTTGGAAATTTAAAGTAATGAATCTTGAACAGTTCTTATAAAAAGAAAAGAAGAATAACATTTATATATCAGTATTTTCTTCTTTTCTTTATTAAAGAATATAACTTAATCTATAACATAATAATTCTTTTATCTATCTTCACATTAATTTCTTCTTGATTTGCAATATATATATCATCTTCTTTATTTGATACTTTTTCTACAAAAAAAGTTCTAGGAAAATAGTATCCTTCTGCATTTTTTTCTATTCCTAAATGTATAATTGCACTATCACCCTCAACTTTACTATAAAATAAAATTTCACACCTAATTTTAGTAGAATTACTAATTTTATTAACATCAAATTTAACTGCCATTGGCTGTTTTACTAAATTTGGAATCAAATAAAAATACACATACTTTGCTTTTACACTATTAAATTTCTTATTATTTAATAATTTTAAATGTTTAATACTTATCATTCCATTTTCAATATTATTCCATCCATTTAATCCTCTATAATTATGTAATAACCTATTAGCAATAGCATTTTTAGCTATTGATTCTATTCCTAACAAATGGCAAAAGTTTTCTTTTTCAAAACGAAGTTCAATATTTTTTTCTATATTAGAAGATTTTATATAATAGTGATATATAAAAGGATGTAAGAATATTTCATAATATTCTTTCAGTAAAAATAATGATATATCGTTAATCTTTGGCTTATATATTAAACTATTTAATTCTATTACACTATACATATATCCTCCCACATACAAAGAAAGGATTCTGAAAATTCAGAATCCTTTCTTGCAACTTACTTTTATTCTGCTCATATTTAAACTCTCCGCAGCGGAGAAACCAGGAGTTGCGCCCGATTATACTAAAATATATGTACTTTTTTATAATTTATACATATATTATGGTAATACAAAACTACATAATTATAATATGATAATTTTTTCGTTCCGTCAATATTGTGAATAAATATATTTTTTTATTTCTTCATTTTATAGTATACTACTAAATTTAAATAATATCTTTATTTTTATAATTAGTATTTAACAATAACTTTCAAAAGAAAAGGAGAATAACATTGATATTATCAGTATTTTCTCCTTTTTACACTATTTTACAATATGCATATGAGGGTAAGGTATTTCAATACCTTCCTTTTTAAATTCAGTGACTAAATCTTTACGAATATCTGCCAGCATTTGAAAACCTTGTACATTATCTTCACTTGTAATTGTTGCTCTTAATTGAATACTGCTATCTTTTAAATCAGAAACAATCACAGGGACTAATGGATCCTTTTTATCTTTTCTTCCATCAATGAATAAAGGATGTTTTACAACAAGATCTTGAATCACTTTGATTGCTTGATCTATATCACTTTCATAAGAAATATCGATATAAAGATAATTTGCTTTAACATGTTCGATTTGTGAAATATTTTCAATAATTGCTTTATTCATAATATCATTAGGAACAATCATTTGTGTCTTTTCTAATGTTTCAATAACACTATGTCTAAGTGAAATATCAATAACAGTTCCTCTAACATTATGCCCTGTAACAACAATAAAATCACCAATCTTATAAGGCTTATAAGCCATAATCATGGCACCATTAATAAGATTACCTGCAGCTTCTTGACTGGCAAGCCCAATAACTACGGCAAAGATTCCTCCAGATGCAAGTAAGGCAGTCGCAAATGATTTTAAAAACTTCACTTCACTACAAACAATTGCTAAAAAGATTGTAATGAGAATAATCTTTTTAATTCTTTTTTGTAAAACATAATTATCAGGCCATTTCTTTTTAATAAACTTATTTAATAATTTATTGATTGCAATTAAAACAATCCCAGCAATAATAATTGAAATAATGCCATTAATAACCCCATTTACAAACAAATTATCAATTTGCTCAAATACTTTTTCCATTCAAATTACCTCTTTTTATAATACTTTGAAAGAACATACAACAAAACTGATTGCATTGCTCCTACAATAGAAACCATTAAACATCCATAACAAATCCAATATAAAATACTATTTCCTGTATTAATTGCATTTAATATAAAGAAAACAATAAACGCAATTAATGCTACATTCCTTGTATACTTAAAAAAACGATAAAATCTTTGTGTTAATATTTCATTTGTATTCATCTTATTTACCGATGCAAAAGCGTTTAAATAATTCATCTAATAAATCTTCTTTTGCTTGTTCTCCTAATATTTCTTTTAAACAAGACCAACTATCATAAAGATCTTCTACAATAAGATCTGATGGTATAGACATCTTCATCGCATCAATTGCTATTTGTAAGGAAGAAGCTGCTTTTTCTAATAATTGTGTTTGTCTAGCATTAGTAAGATAATATTCTTCTTGATTACTTATAAGTCCTAAATTAAATTTCTTTTTAATTTCTTTAGTAAGCGCTAAAATATCTTGTTCTTTAGCCGATATTTCAATTCCTTCTAAATCAACTTTCTTACCTAAATCTGCTTTATTAATAATAATAATACGATTTGTATCTTCTGTAAGTTCAAGTAACTTTTGATCTTCTTGATCAAGTTCTTTACTTCCATCAATAACTAATAAAACAAGATCTGCTTTTTTAATCATTTCTTTTGATTTTTCAACCCCAAGACTTTCTACAATATTATCTGTTTCTCTAATTCCTGCTGTATCGATCATATTTAATAAAATACCATCTACTGTTACTGATCCTTCAACGACATCTCTTGTTGTTCCAGCAATATTTGTGACAATCGCTTTTTCTTCTTTTAACATCGCATTTAATAAACTAGATTTACCAACATTGGGTTTACCAATGATAGCTGTTTGAATTCCCTCTTTTAATAATTTAATATTTTTAGAATCTTCAATGATTTTATTCATCTTTTCAATTAAAGAAGTAGACATTGGTAAAAGCTTATCTGCTGTTAATTCTTCTACATCTTCATATTCGGGATAATCAATATTGACTTCAATTTGCGTAATGATTTGAATTAAATCTTCTTTTAAATCTTTAATAAAATGACTAATACTTCCTTGAATTCCTTTTAAAGCAAGAGAAGAAGCATAACTATTTTTAGCCGTAATAATATCACTAATAGCTTCTGCTTGTGATAAATCAATACGCCCATTTAAAAAAGCACGTTTACTGAATTCACCACGTTCTGCCAGTCTTGCTCCATGATGTAAACAAAGATCAACTACTTTATTTGTAATATAAACACCACCATGGCAATTGATTTCAACCATTTCTTCTCCAGTAAAAGTTCTTTTCCCACGATAGATATTTACTAATACTTCATCTATTTTTTCACCATTATCTTTTATATAACCGTATGTAATGGTATGACTCTCTTTATTTATAATCTTTCCTGTAAAAAACTGTTGAACAAATGCAATAACATCTTTTCCTGATAAACGGATAATTGAAATTGCTGCTTCTAGTCTTGATGTTGCTACTGCAACAATAATATCATCATTCATTTTCATACCACCCTTCTTCTTGATACTATCTTAATTTGTTGATTTTATCAATAAATAACTCCCTCATTATAACAAATATTTTTTATTTTTGATATATGATTTTTTTCGATTGATTTCTATATTTTAATCATATATTATTATGTACAAATAGGGGTGAAAAAATGAAAAAGCTGAATAAAAAAGTTCCTATAATCGGAGGTGCTGTTATAGGAGTGATATTGGTTATTTATATCATTTTATGTTTTCTAGCATCTGGCAATGGTTTTATCAAAAATATGACTATCAATGGCATTAAAGTGAATAATATGTCTAAAGATGAAGTCGTTAGCCTTCTTGAAAAACAATATAAAAAAGATCAAGAATATCTTTTATTTAATTTAAAAGCTGACGGTAAGAAATATCAAATTGATATGACAAATAATGTCACAATCGATATTGATAAAGAAGTATCTGCTATTCAAAAGAAATATAATAACTTCTTTACGAAAGGTTATCATTATTTGTTAAATCATAATGAAAATATTTCTATTAATATAAAAGATAAAAAAACACTTAATCAAGCTATCAAAGATTCTAAAATATTAGAAGATTCTACTTTAGTTCCTACATCTTATAAAGTAGAAAAAACAAAAGTCATTTTTACTAAAGGTAAAAGTGGAAAAGCTGTTCAACAAAAAGATGTTTATGATGCTATTGAGACAGCATTAAATAATTATGATTTTAAAAAGACATTCACAATTGAACCTTCATCTGTAACTGAAGATGAAAGTGTTATGAAAACAATTTATAAATCTTTATCTAAAGAAGGAAAGAATGCGACTTTAGATAAAGATAATGATTATAAAATTGTAGCTGAACAATATGGCGCTAAATATAATCTAGATGATTCTATTAAAGCTTTTAATAAAGCAAAAGAAGGAGAAGAATTTACAATAGCTTGTAAAGCAATTGTTCCTTCTATTACAAAAGAAGATTTAGAAAAGAATTTATTTAAAGATGTTTTAGGAGAATATACAACAAATGTAAGTGGTTCTTCGGTAAGAAAAAATAATGTACGTTTAGCGGGAGAAAAATGTAATGTTATTTTACTTCCAGGAGAAGAATTCTCTTATAACCAAACCGTTGGAAAAAGAACAAAAGAAAATGGTTTTGGTGAAGCAGGTGCTTATTTAAATGGAGAAACAGTCCAAGAAGTAGGAGGAGGGGTTTGTCAAACTTCTTCAACTTTATATAACGCTGTTGTTCTTGCTAATTTAAAAGTAACAGAAAGATCAAATCACACATATATTTCAAGTTATGTTCCAATTGGTAGAGATGCTACTGTTTCATGGGGTGGTCCTGATTTTAAATTTAAAAATAATCGTGATTATCCAATTAAAATTGAAGCAAGTTATGAAAAAAGTAAATTAACTTGTAAAATTATTGGAACTGATGTTGATGGAAGTTACGTAAAATTTACCAGTGAAAAAACTGGATATGTTGGTTTTAATACCAAATATGAAAATGATGATACTATTCCAGAAGGTCAACAAGTAACAAGAAAAGCTGGTTCAAACGGAGGAAGAGCTGTCTCTTATCGTCTTGTTTATGATAAAAATGGAAATCTGATTTCTAAAACTAAAGAAGCAAATAGTTATTATAAAGGTCATGATGCTTTAATTGCTGTTGGTACAATGAAGGTAGAAACACCAGAAGAAACAACACCTGAAACAACAGAACCTTCTACACCGGAGGAAACAACCCCTGAAACGACTCCAAATACTGAACCAACTCAACCTGAAACAACGATTGAACCCTCAGAAACGACAGCACAATAAAAAGGGGCTGTAACGAATAAATAGTTTTTACTGTTTATTGAAGAGTTACAGCTCTTCTTTTTTTATTTTCAGTTTCTATTTAAAATGTGAATTACTTTTTTCAAAAAGATGAC
>OAWA01001303.1_pt1 | contig 12004 bp, 10 predicted proteins | sample 1516971 | NCBI WGS metagenome assembly OAWA01 (sample SAMEA2580097, study PRJEB22360) | human gut metagenome | biome: human gut; feature: human-associated habitat; material: faeces | place: Denmark | collected 2008/2010
CCAGCATCGGGCCCACCCTGCCCGTGCTAATGGCCGCCGGCGGCATCGTCTGCTGGGGCTATGGCAGGGGCTTGGAGATCGAGCGGGCGGAGAAGGCACAGATGCGCCGGTACTGCCGGAAGCTGAAGAGCTGCCAGAGGGCGGCGGAAGAGAAGAACGACAGGCATAGTGCGTAAAGGAGAAAAATGCAAATGAAGCTGGAAGAATACGAGCAGATCCTGCGCACCGGGACCCCCAGCGACCGGGCGCGGGCCATCGCCGCAGCGAGCGACGACAAAGAGGTGAGCGACGAAGAGTTCCACCAGCTGACGGCGCTCATCAAGGGCGCTGTCCGGCCCAGCGCCCGGAAGATGACGCCGGACGAGGCAAAGCTCTGGGCGGAGGTGAGCCGGGTGAACACCCGGCTGAAGCAGGAGATGGTGGCGGCCAGCTTTACGGTGCGGGCCTTGCCGGGCGACCTGCAGGAGGACGCCATCAACATCCTCTCCAAGACCGTGAGCGGGATGCTGGGCGATCTGACCCGCCTGATGGCGGAGACGGGGGAGCCGTGACAGACCGAAAGCAATGCATCCATGTTTTTGAGATAACCCGTCCGGGATGCCTTGCTTGCGCCGGGCGGGATGAGAAGTGCAGGGAGTACAAGCAAGATGAAGAAAAACAAGATGAGTCTCACGACAGAGCTTGATCTGACGCGGGAGGGGACGGCGGAGATGACGAGGTGGTGCATCCTCATCGCGCTGCACCAGAGCTTCGGCGTTGGCGCGGCGCGGCTGAACAAGATCCTGGCCCGGGCGGAAAAGCTGGGGCAGGAGAGTCTGGATGTGGCCATGACAGCGAACGAGCGGGGGATGCCCTCGACGGACATGAGTATTCAGTGTTACATAGCTTCCATCCGTCCAGCAGACTTCATGTACATAGAACGCCCTTCGATTATCATGACGGTAAGAATTGACGATAACACTTTCATAAAGTCTTGCTCCATTGATCTCAACAGGTGCTGCAAAAACATAGGTATCATAGCCTCTGCCCTGCCAGTTCTTTTCGTATCCAATTTGACGGCCGTTTTTAATAATTTCAGGAATTGCGCCTACTGCCGCTTGTTTTGCTGCGCTGTTACCGTGTTGAATTGTAGTTCTTGCACCTTTTGCGGTCAATTCTACTGTTCCAAATTCCGACCTCTCAACACGATTTCCGAGAGAATCAAAATAAGCTGCAACATTCGCAATGTTTTCTTTTCGGCTTGTGCCAAACGAGACTTCTGTTCCCTTAATGACTGCTACCGTTTCCATCTGCTCGAGCTGTGTAAGATTTTTATTCATCCGCTCAACAAGGGAATCTTTACCCTCATGCAGCTGAAACCGCATTCCTTTCTTTTCCGCCGCGCTCTCGGTCTTGAGGGCTGCGGCGTTTTCTTTTGCCGTCCGCAGGTTGTCCATGGCCTTTTCTGCGTGAGCAAAATACTCGTCCTGTAAGGTGCGCTTTTCGGCCTCGGCCAGACGCTTCGCCTTCAGGGCGGCGCGGTTGTCCGGGTCGATGGTCAGCACTTCCTTCGCCCGGCTGATGAGCCCATCCAGCATCTGCCGCACCTGCTCCATCACTTTGTGGATGGCGCCGCTCTTGCCTGCGTTCTTCTCTGCCTGCCCGCGCTGGAACGTCACCCAGCGCCTGAAGCTCTCCTCGCTGTCAAAGATGCCCCGCCATGCGTCGGCCACCAGCTCCTCCGCTGCCTGCTCATAGGTCAGGCTCTGGGCGCTGTAATCCCGCAGTTTCGCCCGGATCATCTCGTCCAGGCTTTCGTAGCCGCTGCTCTTCGCCAGATATTCCAGCGCGTGCTCCTGCAAAGTCCGTGCGCCCTCGGCGTCCAGCGCGTTGTACCAGTGGTAGTCCTCGTGCAGCACCGTGCTGAAGATGTCCTGCGCACTGTCGCCGAAGAAGATCCGGGCCGTCTCGGTGTCCACATAGGCCCTGATGCTCCGGTCGTTCTGCAGCACATCCCTCAGCACAGCATCCGTGCCGGTGGCCGCGGCGTTCAGGCTGATGATCTGGCTGGCCGGGTCGCTCTCCTGCCGCATCGTACCCTTGGCGTATACCTCGCCCCTGCCGCTGGTGCTCTCGCTGCCAAGTGTGCCGCCCAGGCCGGCCATCTTTTCGGCGTAGAGCATCCGTTCGCCCTTGCCCTGGGTGTAGGCGATCTCAAGGGCCGTCCGGCCGGCGTCGGTGCTCAGGATATAATTGATGTCCGCCGCCGTGCCGCTCATGCTGCCCGCCAGCTCCAGTGCCTGCGCAAAGGTGGCAGCGCCGCTCCGGCCCAGCCGGTACAGCGGCGACGCTGCGGCCGCGTACCGGTCGGCGTCCACCCTGTCCGGCATATTTTTGCTGATGGTCTCGGCTGCCTTGTCCGTCACCCGCCAGCCTTCCAGCGCCCGCTGCACCTCGGCCTCCCGCTGAGTCTTCGGCGCTTCCGGCCGGAGTCCCAGGGTCTCCCGCAGCGGGGCGTTCTCGTAGCTGTCGGTTTCACCTACAGTGGCAGCCGCTTCACGCACGTTGTCCGGCGCAGCCGTTTCCGGCATGGCATCGGCGCTTTCCGCGAGAGCGTCCTGCACTGTCTGCGGCACATCCACAGCTTCGCCGGGCAGCTCTGCGCTCTGTGCAGCAGGCGCAGCTTCGCTTTTTACGTTCTGCTGTGCGGCGATCTCCCGCAGCATTCGGCGGGTCGCGCCCGCAGTGTCGGGCAGCGTCACACCGTAAGCCTGCTCAAAAGCCGCACGGTTTTCCCGGTTCTCGGCGTTCGGCGTAAACAGTCCGATGGTCTTGCCCGTCAGGCTGTCGCTCGCCGCCACTTCGGCAAACTGCCGCACCGCCGGGTTTTCCGATTTTGCGGCAGTCTCATTTACGCTTCCGCTTCCCTCTGTCGCAAGGCCCGCCATCTCACGCCCCGCAGCGCTTCCGGCGTCCAGCTGAGAGCTGCCCGACACGCCAGTGGCTCGCCCCTCTGGGGGAGCTGTCGGCGAAGCCGACTGAGAGGGCTCCGCTGCCCGGGCCTCCCACTCCTTCTGTCGGGCAGCAGCCCGCTCCATCCGATCCAGCCGGTCGTAATACTCCGCCTGCCCCAGTAAGCTGGCGTCTCCGTCGTTCATCTTTGCCAGCCCCGAGCCCACAGCGCCGCCCAGCGCGCCGGACGCGCCGCCGGAGAGTCCGCTTTCCAGCGCGGTGAGGAAGGTGTCTTTGCTGAACAGGTTCTTCGCCGCCTCGCTGTCCCCCAGCGCAGCGTCGATGGCCATGTCCGCATAGGTCTCCGCAAAGGCCTGCATCGAGTTGTCGATGCCGCCCGAGATGGCCGCAGCCACCGCCGGGTAGCGCTTCGCCAGCTCCGAGCTGCCCGCCAGCCCCTGCACCCAGTCCGCGATCTGCCCCGCCAGCGTGTCCTTCGCGTAGTCACTGCCCATGGTCTTTGCAAGGTCAGCCGCGCCCACCGAGTTGATGGCCCATCCCGCGCCGAACTTGGCGAGGCCGCCGCCCAGTGCTTTGCCTGCGCTCTCGCCCTTCTCTGCGCTCTGGCCCATGGCCTCCGCCGCGCCCTGGGCGCTCAGGATGGGCAGCACTGCCGCCGGGTTCACGCCCGCCACGGCCAGATTCTCCGCCGCGCTGGTCACGGCCCCCGCCACGGCCCGCTGGGTCGGGCTCAGGCCGCTCTGGGCCGCAGCCGTCAGCTGCTGCCCGCGGTCGTAGAGCTGGTAGCCCACGCTCTGGTTCTTGTCGATGCCGTCGCTCACTTCCAGCCCCGCCAGCTTCTGGCGCATCTCCCGGATCTCCTTGGAGTTGTACCCCATCGAGATCAGCTCCCTGTTCCGGCTCTCCGGCCATGTGGGATTATAGTCCATGTCTACGTCGGTCAAAAGGTCAAACAGACTCTGGGCGTGTTCGTCACCCTTTACCTCCTGCTCCACCTGTTTCCAGTTCTTCAGGGTGGCGTCGATGTTCTTTCCCGCCTGTACGCCGTACTCCGCGCCCAGCACCGGGGCAGCGGCCACCGTGTCTCCGATGCCGCCGATGGCGTTCGCCGCCCGGCGCACGCCCCGCTGCCATGCGGGGATGGCGTCCAGCGCAGCGTTCATCTTCCGGGCCTCGTCGATCTGCGCCTGCGTCCAGCCGCCCTTCCGGATCAGGTCGGCGTCCGTGTACGCGCCGTGGGTGTTGTCCACCCGCCGCACCGCGTCGGCCAGATTCTTGTTGTCCCCGGTGTCCAGCCACTGGTTGATGCGGTCAAACTCGTCCGGTACGCTGTCCTTGGCAAAGCTGGCTCTCAGCTCCTGCGCCCGGCCGCTGCCGTAGGCCATGGCCCCGCCGTCCACGTTCTCCAGCACGTTCCCGCTCTTCGTCGGAACGCCCCACTTCTGCCCCATGTCCAGCGCCCTTTCGGTGGGGCTTCCTTTAAGAAGGGCTCCCCTGATAGGGGAGCTCCGTTCTCGCGCGGCGTCAGCCGACGGGAACGGTGAGAGGTTTTCTTTCCGCCCGCTGATGTTTTCCGTGGCTGTGGGCGAAGCTGCCTGAGAGGGCTCGTTCCTCGCATCCACCTCCCCCATGTCGCTTATGTGCCTCTCGGTATACTGCTGTAAGGCTTTGTCCCGGGTGTTCTGCTCCTGTTCTGCCTGACGTTGTGCTTCCTTTTTGTCAAACTCCCGGCTCCACTGGCTCAGCTGCTCCTTGGTGACACTGCTCTTCTTTGTGGTGATGTTCTGCGCAGTGCTGCCCGCCCCACTCACCTTGTCCGGGTTCTTTGCGGCAAATTCCCTGCTCCATTGTGCGAGCTGCTGTTTGGTTACTGCCATTCCGTCTTCTTCCCTTCTTTTTGTCTTGACAAATAGTATTGTATTTGTTATTCTGTTATTGAGGAGATGATGTCGTGAAAAGTTATTCGTCCCGCGAGGTCATAAAGGCGCTCAAGGCCGACGGCTGGTATGAGGTCAACTGCGTGGGCAGCCACCACCAGTATAAACACCCCGCCAAGCCCGGTCGCGTCACCGTAAAAGACCCCGATAAAGATATTCCCCGGGCTACGCTTAACCGCATTGAGCAGCAGTCCGGCCTTAAATTCCGCTGAATGATAGGAGGCTTTTCTGATGAAAAAGAATCTTCCCGACCGTTACTTCTATCCTGCCGTGTTTATCTACGAGGACGGGCAGGAGATCGCTGTCGATTTTCCCGACCTCGGTGTCGCCACCAGCGGTACGTCCGAGGACGACGCCCTGCTTTCCGCCCGCGAGCTGCTTGGCTGCGTGATGTGCGGGCTGGAAGAGGACGGCGAGCCTATCCCCGCCCCCTCGGCCCTGTCCGCTATCCAGCCTAAAGAAAACGAGCGGGTCGTGCTGGTCGATGCCTATATGCCGTCCGTCCGGCTCGCCAGCGTCAATCGTTCGGTAAACCGCACCGTCACTCTCCCGGCGTGGCTCAATGCCGCCGCCCTTGAACGCAATGTAAACTTCAGTCAGGTCCTTCAGGACGCGCTCAAGCACCAGCTCCACCTCGCCTGACTTTATCCCAAAGCCTCCTGCACACGGTCGTGCAGGAGGCTTTTCTGTGCTTGCCATTTGCCCTGATGAAGATCGGCGCGGACTTCCTGCTCCACCGGTGGGACAAGGAGCAGGACGAGAACGGCGACATCACGGCGGCCAGCGTGGGCAAGCGGTTCTTCGACCTGTACACCGAAAGCGCAGCCGGAAACTTTTTGTACGGAGCGGAGATCTACAGTGTTATCTCGAACGCCGCAAGCGGCGCGGACTACGACGTGGTGAGCGCCACCAATATCAGTGCGGTGAACGATCTGTTTGCCGCCTTTACCAAGACCGCCAAGCTGCTGCGGACGGACACCGGCGAGATGAGCGAGGAAGAGCTGGCGGCACACCACCAGAAGCTGAACAAGGCGGTGCTGAAGGACATCCAGTGCGGCCTTGAGCTCTACGGCGTACCGGCGGCCAACATCCGGAAGGCAATGCAGGCGTTTGAAGGCTACTGGGAGGATGCACAGGCCATCGGCAGCGGCGAAGGGTTTAGCTTTAGCTCTGCACCCTCTTCGGCCACCGGACAGTACGACCGGCTGTACAACGCCATCCAGAGCGGGGACCGGGAGGAAGCTGCTGCGGCCATGAAGAAGCTGGAACAGATGCGGAAGGAAGGCAAGGTGAAGGAGCTGAAGGTGGACAGCCAGCTCAAGACCCGGCTGAAGAAGTACGACGAGGACATTCTGGAAGCAGCCAAGGCCCAGAACGCAGGCAAGGAGAAAGCGGCGGAGACGGCACGGAAAGCGGCCTTCAGGAAGCTGCTGGAGGGACTGGACGTGGGCAGCACAGACTCTGCCCGGCGGGCGGAGCTGGCCGACGTGGTGACCGGCGCTGTGAACGAGAGGGCCAACGAGCTGCTGCTGGCCGAAAAGGGCCGGGACAAGGACGCCAGCGTGTACGCTGACCTGCTGGAGGAAGTGGAAAATGGCCGGGTAAAGGACGTGCAGGCCGAAATAAACCGGCTGCTGACCGCAGGCAAGGACAAGGGCAACATCAAGAGCAAGATCACCGAGGCCGTGAAGGAAGAGTATCTGGCCGGAAGCGACCGGGACCGGGAGAAGCTGGAGAAGAAGCTGCTGGCCCTCGAGGACGCAGAGGGAAGCCCGCTGTACGAGGAAAAGGACTTTGCGCAGTGGGTGAGCGCTGCGGACAAGAAGGCCGAGAAGGCGAAGGACGAGAGAAATTGGTGGGAGGAGGTGAAATGATGGGCGAAATGTGATATAGTAGGCGCAAAGGGGGCTGATGCAATGGAAGAAGAGAAACGTGAAGTTCCGAATGCGGAGACCTGGGCGGCAATGGCAGAAGTGGAGGAGATGAAGAAGCACCCGGAACGGTACGAGAAGTACCATTCTTTTGAAGAGCTTTTACAGGAAGCTGCCGAGACAAAGGCAGCAATAGCGGCCGGAGAATGGCCGGTATTTGACACCGTTGATGAGCTGTCTGAGGCGCTGGGCCTCTGAATCGGATCTGAAAAGAACGAGCACTCTGGCTGTGAGCCGGGGTGCTCGTTCTTTTATATGTCCGCAGTAGTTTTGAAGCAGGGGACGTGGTAGGCTGGAGAAGAAGAGGTCTTTAGAAACGGCAGCGGACCGGAAGGAAACCTCTCAGCTTTGCAGTCCGCCTGACGGCGGCGCTGCAAAGCAGCTCCCCTAGCGAGGGGAGCCTTTCTCAAAGGAAGGAGCCTCAGAGTGAAAGTAAGGATCATCAAAGACCGATTCGGCGGGATGGGCTGGCGGGCCGAGCCGGGGGTGCTGCATCTGGGCGGCGTAGGAACGGCGGGCGTGGAGAGCCTGAGCTTCGCGCTGCCGGAGGAGTGGGACGGGATGGCCGTGACCCTGCACATCGAGCAGGAGGGCGGCACGCTGCCCCAGCCGGTGCTGCTGGACGAGAGCCGGGAAGTGACCATCGACCGACGCTTTACTGCCGCCCGGCAGGGGCTGTGGATGCTGCTGGCCCAGAGCGCGGACGGCTACACGGCCATGAGCTGCCCGGCGAGATACGACTGCTACGAGACCATTGAGTTGTCGGGTACGGTGGAGGACGTAGACCCCAGCGTATACGCCCAGTTTGTGGCGCTGGTACAGCAGGCCGTGAACACGGCCATGAACGAGGGTGCAGCCGCAAAGGACGCGGCCAAGACGGCACAGGCGGCGATGGATGCCGCCCAGAAAGGCGCGGCCGCCACCCAGAAGGAGCGGATGAGCGCCGAGGACGCCGAGAGCGCCGCGGCCCTTGCGGCGGCAAGGACGCAGGCGGACATCACGGCTGCGGCTGCCAGCGCTGCCAGCGCGCTGGGCGCGGCAAATGAGACACTGGACGCCTGCACCGCTGCCACTCAGGCGGCGAACCGGGCGGCGAACCTTGCCCCGAAAAAGGAGGAGCGCCGCCTGCTGATGCGTCTGCTGCGGGAAGCCGCCTATCAGACCAAGACCGCCGACACCCTGCTGGATCAGCTGAGCGGGGTATGGGCCGAGGTACCGGTGGGAGCGGTGACGCTGACCCGGGACAGCCTGACCCTGTATGCGGGGGAGCGGACGGCGCTGGGAGTCCGGATCAGCCCCGAGAATGCAACGGAGCAGACCGTGCTGTGGGAGAGCAGCGACGAGGCTGTGGCCGCTGTGGAGGACGGCGTCATTACGGCAAAGACCCCCGGCGGAGCGCGGATCGCGGCCCGGGCGGACGGATGCAGCGCAGAGTGCGCCGTGCTGGTAAAGCCGGCGGTGGAGCGGGTGAGCCTGAGCACCGATGCTCTGGCCCTGACGGCGGGTGAGACGGCGGTGCTGGACGCAGCCGCCGACCCGGAGGGCGACGTAGCGTGGCTGAGCAGCGACGAGACCGTGGCCGAGGTGAGCGACGGCACCGTGACAGCCAAGAAGCCGGGCGCTGCGGCCATCCTCGCGGCCAGCGGCGGGAAATACGCCTGCTGTGCCGTCCGGGTGCGGGAGGCCGAGGTGCCGGTAGAGGCTGTGACCCTGAGTCAGACCACCCTGACACTGAAGCCGGGGGAGACTGCGACCCTGACGGCCACAGTCAGCCCGGAGAGCGCTGATCAGGCTGTGGTGTGGTACAGCGCCGACCCGGAGACCGCCAGTGTGGCCGGGGGCGAGGTGGTGGCCATCTGCGCCGGAACAACGGAGATCGCGGCCATTGCGGGCGGCGTGAAGGCAGCGTGCAGCGTAACGGTGGCCGAGGACGGCCTGAGAGCCGCCAGCCTGATGCTGAGCGCCGGGACGCTGGAGCTGACGGAAGGCAAGACCGCGACCCTGACGGCCACGGTGCTGCCCACCAGCATCCCCCAGAGCAGCATCGCGTGGACCAGCTCCAACGAAGAGGCTGCCGTGGTGGACGGCGGCGTGGTGACGGCCCGCGCCGCCGGAGCGGCCATCATCCGGGCCAGCGTGGGCGGCAAGACGGCCAGCTGCACCGTGACCGTAAAGGCGGCGAGGGTGCCGGTGAGCAGCGTGACGCTGGACCGCAGCACCCTTGAGCTGAGCGTGGACGGCACGGCCCGGCTGACAGCTGCCGTGCGGCCCGAGAATGCCGACGACCGCACCGTGGTGTGGCAGAGCAGCCGGGAGGACGTGGCCACCGTGAGCGGCGGCATCGTGCGGGGCGTGGCCGAGGGCAGCGCGCTCATCAGCGCCACGGCAGGCGGCGCAAAGGCCGAATGCCGCGTAACGGTGAGCCAGGCGCTGGTGTGGTGCAGCGTGGTGAACCGGCTGAGCCACGTGACCACCGACCAGACTGCCGTCGTGGTGGCGAAGGGCCGGGCCTACAAAGCCGCCCTGACCGCCGAGAGCGGGTACACCCTGACCGAGGTGAACGTGAAGATGGGCAGCGAGGACATTACGAAAACGGCGTGGAATGCCGCCGAGGGCTGCGTGAACATCGAGGCCGTGACCGGAAATGTGGTCGTCACGGCAAAGGCGGAGGTAAAAGAATGAGTGAACCGATCTACAACAGCGCCGGTGAGGTGCTGTACCCGGGCCTTGCGGGCGACGGGGCCGGATACCGGGGAAGCCGCCTCGTGATCCTGACGCCGGAGAGCTGGGAGAAGGCAGAGGGAGCTTGGCCCCTGATGCAGGACGCACCGGTGCCGGAAGCAAAGACCGGCTATGCGGCGCTCGGCTCCTACCCAGACAACTACGGCGCAGCGGCGCAGGAAGCGGGATGCCCGGCCTACTGCGAGGCGCAGGACGGCTTTGTCCGCTTTTACGCCCGGGCGAAGCCCTCCGGAGACATCTGGGTGCAGGTAACGCTGCTGGGCAACGCGGGCGGAACTGTGGTGACAGGACTGGTGGCGGGGAGCGGCGTGAGGGTGGACCCCACCCTCACCGTCTCCGGCGCGGCGGCGGACGCGGCGGCCACCGGCGTGCGCATCAAGCTGTTGGAGATGGTGCATGGCACAGACGTAAACGGAATCAGCTTTGTTTCGGCCTTTGATACGATGGAGGGCGTAGAGCTGACGGGTGTGTGGAACAAGGCGGCGAGCCGGGTGGAGTTTTAAGAGGAAGGAGGATTTTAATGCAGATCAAAAACTTAGCCATTGGCGATGGCTTTGTATACCTGATGGAAGGCAGCACAAAAGTCAAGTTTTACGCGCTGTCCCACAACTACGAGTCGAGGCTGAACGGCAAGGGACGGACACTGTTTTGTAGAGAGAGTCCGGCGGGGAGTGGAACACATACTACGTCCGCAAAAGAGGATTACAGAGTCGATAGCAATAATGAAGACGCCTGGTACAAAAATACCTATGTGAATAAGTTTTCCGGCGAAGTACGAAAATTGATTGGTATGACAAAATATATCGGTCAATATGTTTATATGACTTATACGCAGAGCGGCAATCCGACTGGCAACGCAGAAATTGATAGTGAAACATACGAATCAAGCTTTTTTCCCCTTTCGACAGCAGAAGTCGCGCTAAGGGCCTTCGCCGATGGCTCTGCGCTTTCCTCAGCCGCAATCAGCAGGATCGCCAGCATTCAAACCCGCTACGGAAGCGGTATTTGGACGAGAAGTCCATCTAGGGTCCTTACGGGTACTAACTCGAAAGGCTCTCCGAAATACTACTATGCCAACAGCCAATACATATCCGGTGCAAGCGGCTCCAGTGTTACGACTGCCGAAGGCACTTACGGCAGTAGTTACGGCTACCTTCCCTGCTTCACCCTGCCGGAGACACTGTACATCGACAAAGACGGTTTCCCGACCGTGAACCAGCCGCCGGAAGTGACTTCCGATGTAGGCGAGAGCGGCGTGGCGCTGGGCGAGAAGAACGAGCCGTTTACTCTGCCCTACACCGTGACCGACGGCGACGGAGACCCCATGACCATCACCGAAAAGGTGAACGGTGTGGCGCTGGCCGTCCGCGAGAACGTGGCCTCCGGCACCGAACTCACAGTGAAGTGCCTGAGCGAGAAAGCCCTGTTCCAGCAGATCCTCAACGGGGAGAACACATTGGTGCTGAAAGCGGACGACGGAAAGACCTCGGCAGACTGGACCGCTACCTTTACCAAAAATGTGACAAGCGCCGTCCTCTCGCTGGCCCAGCCCCTGACGGCGAACGACACCATCACCGTGGCTGCGCTGACGCTCGAGGGCAGTTTCCCGGGAGACATGAGCCTGACCGTGGAGCTGAGCAACAACGCACGGGACGATGTTCCCGTATGGGAGAACTGCACCGACATCCAGAGCGGCGAGAGCCGGGCCTTTGTACACCACGTCTTTACCAACAAGACCGCCGCCAAGGGAGCGGCCTTTAACTACAAGGTGACGATCACCCGGGGAGCTTCCGGCGTCGGCGGCACTATCACCATGATCGGAGGTGTCATCGGATGAGTCTGCACAAGACAGAAAAGAGCCTGAAAGAGCTCCACAAGAAGCTGGAAGAGGAGCGGATGCTCAGAGAGCTGCCCGGCCTCGTGGCGGAGATCGAGGACGCCCTGTGTGAGCAGGATATGGCATCACAGGAGCGGCAGGCGGCTATCGAGGACTCGCTGTGCGAGCTGGACGCCGCTGTCAACAAATAAGGAGGACATCAAAATGGATAAAATCTGGGCAAACCGCCTGATCGCAGGCACTAAGGCTTGGGCAGAGATGCCCGCACGCCGCCGCCCCGGAGTCAAGCGGGAGCTGGCCAAGCGGGTGGCCGAGGGGGAGATCACCGCAGAACGGTACAAGGAGATCACGGGGGAGGACTACAATGAATAAGCTGCTGGAGCTTCTGGAAAAGCTGGTGCGGGCCATCTTTGGTCCGGGGGACAAGCAGGATGCCGAAGAGGTAAAGCCCGCACCGGAACCTCCCGAACCCCCCGGGGCAGAGGCTGTGACCGGCTGGCAGGGCGGGCCTCCCTACCGCTTTGTGGACGTGAGCCGCTATCAGGGCCTCATCGACTGGGCGCAGGTGGCAGCGGCGGGCTACAAGGGAGCAATGCTCAGGGCGG
>OAWA01001305.1_pt1 | contig 12001 bp, 10 predicted proteins | sample 1516971 | NCBI WGS metagenome assembly OAWA01 (sample SAMEA2580097, study PRJEB22360) | human gut metagenome | biome: human gut; feature: human-associated habitat; material: faeces | place: Denmark | collected 2008/2010
GTCCAGCAGGGTGATGAAGAAGATGAACCAGCCCTTATCCACGCCCTCGGGCGGACTTCTTTGTCGTACCAGTGCAGATGCACCAGCGGCAGTTTCAGCCAGTCATAATTCGCATCGCTACCAATCAGATTGATCATCACCGACGGATTATTCACCACTGGTTGCGGTAACGGCAGATCGGTAATCGCCCGCAGATGCAGCTCAAACTGGCTGATGCTGGCACCGTTTTGTGTCCAGTGACCGCTGTTATGCACACGCGGTGCCAGTTCGTTGATCAACAGACCTTGCGGGGTGACAAAACACTCCATCGCCATCACGCCCACATAGCCCAGCTCCTGCATAATCGCCGAAAGCATCTCTTCGGCTTGCGCTTGCTGCTGCGCATTGGCCTGCGGGAAAGCGACGCTGGTGCGCAAAATACCGTCCTGATGCAGGTTATGCGTCAGCGGATAAAACACGGTACTGCCATCAAAGCCGCGCGCGCCAACCAGCGACACTTCACCAGAGAAGTTAATGCCCTGCTCGACAATACATTCGCCGTAACACTCTGCCGGTAACTGCTCGGTTTCATCGGCGCGTAAACGCCATTGACCGCGACCGTCATAGCCACCAGTGCGACGCTTAACAATCGCCAGCTCACCTAAACGATCAAACACCGCAGGCCACTCGCTGCGATCGGCAAGTAACTGCCACGGCGCGGTCGGCAGGTGGAGCTTATCGAAAAGCTGCTTCTGAGTCAGACGGTCAGCAATAATCGGGAACACATCGCGGTTCACAAAGGCCGGATGACGCGCCAGCTCGCGGGTTAATGCGGTTTCCGGCCAGCGTTCGATCTCAGCGGTAATCACGCTTTGTTGAAAAGGCACCGCCGCCGGTTCAGCGTCCAGCCCGACCGGCCAGACAGCAATGCCTAACGGTTCGCCTGCCTGACGCAGCATACGGCCTAACTGCCCGTTACCGAGGACGCAAACCTGTTTCATGCCGCACCTCGCGGGTCCGGGTTTTCCAGCACTTCGTCGGTCTGGGCTTTGCGCCAGTCATTCAGACGCTGGTGTAGCTCTTTATCGTGAGTCGCGAGAATTTGTGCTGCCAGTAATGCCGCGTTTGCCGCGCCAGCTTTACCAATCGCCAGCGTACCCACCGGAATGCCGCGCGGCATTTGTACGATGGAGTAGAGGCTATCGACACCGCTCAGTGCGGCGCTCTGTACTGGCACGCCCAGCACCGGCACCAGCGTTTTGGCGGCAATCATGCCTGGCAGGTGCGCTGCGCCACCTGCGCCCGCAATAATCACCTGATAACCGTTCTCTTCGGCGCTTTCGGCGAAGCTGAACAGTTTATCGGGGGTGCGGTGAGCAGAAACCACTTCAACGTGGTGCGGGACATTCAGGATTTCGAAGATTTCGGCGGCGAACTGCATGGTAGCCCAGTCGCTTTTGGACCCCATCACGATGGCGACACGCGCCGGATTATTGCGGGAAGACATGCGTCTTAAAACTCCTGTGGTGCACAACTCTCGGCTTTAGAGGGCACAGAGAATAGCACGGAAAGAGAGCAAGGAAAACGGTTGCGTGGCTGTGAAATCAGCAAAGTTGTGGGTTTTTTAAAACGGAAAATGAATCAGCTCAACGTCATCCGCCGTGACTTTCACCATCGAACCTTCCGTATGCCAGGCACCGAGTACCACGCGAAAAGCAGGTTGCTGGTTGGCGATAAGTTCATGTACCGCCGGGCGATGGGTATGTCCGTGGATCAGCCATTGCACCTGATGTTTTTCCATCGCACTGACTACCGCGTTTTGGTTAACGTCCATGATCGCCAGCGATTTACTGCTGTTGGCTTCTTTACTGTTCGCTCGCATTCGCGCGGCAATGCGTTTGCGCACAAACAACGGCAGGGCGAGGAATAGCATTTGCAGCCAGGGTTTGTGGACTTTGGCGCGAAAAGCCTGATAACCCGCGTCATCGGTGCACAGCGTGTCGCCATGCATAATCAACACCCGGCGACCATAAAGTTCGAGCACCTTTTCTTCCGGCAATAATGTCATGCCGCTTTCACGGGCAAAGCGTTTGCCGAGCAGAAAATCACGGTTGCCATGAATGAAATAACAGGGAACGCCGGAATCGGACACCGCTTTGATCGCTGCCGCCATCTGGCGATGGAGTGGGTTGGGATCGTCGTCGCCAATCCATGCTTCAAACAGATCGCCAAGAATATACAGCGCGTCGGCCTTGCGGGCTTCCCCCGCTAAAAAACGCAGAAAACCGGCGGTGATCGCCGGTTCTTCCACGCAGAGATGAAGATCTGCAATAAAGAGTGTCGCCACGATTACTCGCTAACGGTCACGCTTTCAATGATAACGTCTTCTTTTGGCACGTCCTGGTGCATACCGCTACGACCGGTTGCAACACCTTTGATTTTGTCTACCACGTCCATGCCTTCAACCACTTCAGCAAACACGCAGTAGCCCCAACCTTGCAGGCTTTCGCCAGAGAAGTTCAGGAAGTCGTTATCAACCACGTTGATGAAGAACTGTGCAGTTGCAGAGTGCGGAGCCTGAGTACGGGCCATTGCCAGCGTACCACGGGTATTTTTCAGACCGTTGTTGGCTTCGTTTTTGATCGGTTCTTTGGTGGCTTTTTGTTTCATGCCCGGTTCAAAACCGCCGCCCTGAATCATAAAGCCGTTGATAACACGGTGGAAAATGGTGTTGTTGTAAAAACCTTCGCGGCAGTAGTCCAGGAAGTTTTTAACTGTTTCAGGTGCTTTATCGTCAAAAGTTTTGATGACAATATCGCCGTGATTGGTGTGGAAAGTAACCATTTTTGCATCCTGTTCCGTTTGATTGGTGCTTCAACCCAGTTCGGGTCATATATAGGGTGGTGTTATAGCATAACCGCACGATCGGATCATCACGCAATGTATGCTGATTCGCGCGGGAAATATGGGTATTATACGCAACTCAATTACCCACACATGTCTAAACGGAATCTTCGATGCTAAAAATCTTCAATACTCTGACACGCCAAAAAGAGGAATTTAAGCCTATTCACGCCGGGGAAGTCGGCATGTATGTGTGTGGAATCACCGTTTACGATCTCTGTCATATCGGTCACGGGCGTACCTTTGTTGCTTTTGACGTGGTTGCGCGCTATCTGCGTTTCCTCGGCTATAAACTGAAGTATGTGCGCAACATTACCGATATCGACGACAAAATCATCAAACGCGCCAATGAAAATGGCGAAAGCTTTGTGGCGCTGGTGGATCGCATGATCGCCGAAATGCACAAAGATTTTGATGCTTTGAACATTCTGCGCCCGGATATGGAGCCGCGCGCGACGCACCATATCGCAGAAATTATTGAACTCACTGAACAACTGATCGCCAAAGGTCACGCTTATGTGGCGGACAACGGCGACGTGATGTTCGACGTCCCGACCGATCCGACATATGGCGTGCTGTCGCGTCAGGATCTCGACCAGCTGCAGGCAGGTGCGCGCGTTGACGTGGTCGACGACAAACGCAACCCGATGGACTTCGTTCTGTGGAAGATGTCGAAAGAGGGCGAACCGAGCTGGCCGTCTCCGTGGGGCGCGGGCCGTCCAGGCTGGCACATTGAATGTTCGGCAATGAACTGCAAGCAGCTGGGTAACCACTTTGATATCCACGGCGGCGGTTCAGACCTGATGTTCCCGCACCACGAGAACGAAATCGCGCAGTCCACCTGTGCCCATGATGGCCAGTATGTGAACTACTGGATGCACTCGGGGATGGTGATGGTTGACCGCGAGAAGATGTCCAAATCGCTGGGTAACTTCTTTACCGTGCGCGATGTGCTGAAATACTACGACGCGGAAACCGTGCGTTACTTCCTGATGTCGGGCCACTATCGCAGCCAGTTGAACTACAGCGAAGAGAACCTGAAGCAGGCGCGTGCGGCGCTGGAGCGTCTCTACACTGCGCTGCGCGGCACAGATAAAACCGTTGCGCCTGCCGGTGGCGAAGCGTTTGAAGCGCGCTTTATTGAAGCGATGGACGACGATTTCAACACCCCGGAAGCCTATTCCGTACTGTTTGATATGGCGCGTGAAGTAAACCGTCTGAAAGCAGAAGATATGGCAGCGGCGAATGCAATGGCATCTCACCTGCGTAAACTTTCCGCTGTATTGGGCCTGCTGGAGCAAGAACCGGAAGCGTTCCTGCAAAGCGGCGCGCAGGCAGACGACAGCGAAGTGGCTGAGATTGAAGCGTTAATTCAACAGCGTCTGGATGCCCGTAAAGCGAAAGACTGGGCGGCGGCAGATGCGGCGCGTGACCGTCTTAACGAGATGGGGATCGTGCTGGAAGATGGCCCGCAAGGGACCACCTGGCGTCGTAAGTAATTGCGCTGTTGCCGGATGCGAGTTTTCGCATCCGGTTATCGCCTGCGCCACCACAACATTCCCATAAGCACCATCCCCGGCAACCACACCCACATCAATTCAGAAATTATCACCTGATGCCCGTACGGCGTGGTGTAACGAGACAATGCAAACGGCGCGACTTTAATCACCTGCCAGGGAGCGAAAAAGCGTTCATCTGACCACGGCCACAGCCAGCCAACGCCCTTACCGCCAGTGGTTACCGAATCCAGCAAGCTGTGCGATAGCAACGAGACGGTTAAAAACAGCCAGCAGCGAATCAGCCCAGCCCTGAACCATCGGCGTCCAATCAGCACACATAACAGCGGGACAACAAACGCAAACACCAGCGAATGGGTAAAACCGCGATGACCAAAAACATTGCCGTAAGCAACGCCAAATTTAAACGACAATACGTCGGCGTCGGGCAGCATCGCCAGGATGATTCCGGCAAATAACAGACGCGGAGGGATGACTTTCGAACCCAACCCTAAACCAATGCATAGGGGAACGGCGGCGTGCGTAATAACGGTTGGCATGATGGTCGCTTCGGCAAAATGTCGATGCTATCAGCATGGATGAACGGGGCGTAGAGGGCAAAAGTCTGAAAAGAGAACCGGCCTGTTGATACAGGCCGGGAAAGGGATCAGGCAACAACCTGTACGCTGTGACCTGCAAAACTCACTGTCTGACCGGCGACGATTTTGCAGCGTTTGCGCGTTTCAACCGCACCGTCGACTTTCACCTGGCCTTCGGCAATCGCGATTTTCGCCTGCGCGCCGCTTTCGCTCCAGCCTTCCAGTTTCAGCAAGTCGCACAGCTCAACGTGCGGATGTTTACCTAAAGAAAATGTCGCCATGTTACTCATCCTGTGGATCATGATATTCAACGCACGCCTGTAGCGTGTTTTCAATCAGCGTGGCAACCGTCATCGGGCCAACGCCGCCGGGAACAGGCGTAATGTATGAGGCGCGTTTAGCCGCGTCTTCAAACACGACGTCGCCCACAACTTTGCCATTTTCCAGACGGTTGATGCCGACATCAATCACAATTGCGCCTTCTTTGATCCAGTCACCGGGAATAAAGCCTGGCTTGCCAACGGCAACGATCAACAGATCGGCATTTTCTACGTGATGACGCAGATTTTTAGTGAAGCGGTGAGTCACGGTAGTGGTGCAACCTGCGAGCAACAGTTCCATGCTCATTGGGCGACCGACGATATTCGATGCGCCAATCACCACGGCGTTGAGGCCGAAGGTATCAATGTTGTAACGCTCAAGCAGCGTGACGATACCGCGCGGGGTGCAGGGACGCAGACGCGGCGCGCGCTGGCACAGACGACCGACGTTGTAAGGATGGAAACCGTCCACGTCTTTGTCCGGATGAATACGTTCCAGCACTTTGACGTTATCAATACCCGCCGGTAACGGCAGGTGAACCAGAATGCCATCGATGGTGTTGTCGGCATTCAGCGTATCGATAAGCTCCAGCAGCTCCGCTTCGCTGGTGGTTTCCGGGAGGTCATAAGAGCGGGAGACGAACCCGACTTCTTCACAAGCCTTGCGTTTGCTTGCGACATAAATTTGCGATGCAGGGTTACTACCCACCAGCACAACGGCCAGTCCTGGTGCCCGCAGTCCGGCTGCAATACGCGCCTGAACTTTTTGAGCAACTTCAGAGCGCACCTGCTGCGCAATCGTTTTACCGTCAATAATCTTTGCTGCCATCAGAGAGAGGATTCCATCTGTTACGTAGGTCGAAGGGGATGCGCCTATTTTGTCAGAAGCGGGGCGCGCTGTCAGGTTTCGTTTCAGATTTATCGCGTGAAGCGACCTCTTGCGAAGGTTAGGCGCACCGTCGCTGAGGTCGCTGAGATTGAAAGCTTCATTTTTCGTCCATGATGGCGTTGTAAATCTGGAACTGATTTATTTCCTTGTTTAAGGATTAAGATAATTTAAGAAATACCTGACAATATAAAAAGAATTTTCAGCCTGGTGATTTACCGCTTCAGGTCTATATTTGTGTTGAATATATTTTGCGCGGAAGTATTCATCTAACGGGGCTCTCTATTTTTTAGAATAGAGTGCATATTTTCAATTAAGACATTCTTAGAGGATAAAAAGGAATTTTACTACTATCAGTGTCTTAAATAAAGTAATCGGTTATATACGGATGTGGAGTCGATAAATGAGATTGAAGGAATATATATGAAATTAAGATTTATTTCGTCTGCGCTGGCTGCCGCACTATTCGCCGCTACGGGGAGTTATGCTGCCGGTGTAGATGGCGGTACAATTCACTTTGAAGGCGAACTGGTGAATGCTGCCTGTTCAGTGAATACTGACTCGGCAGACCAGGTTGTCACACTCGGTCAATATCGTACCGATATTTTCAATGCTGTTGGTAATACCTCTGCATTAATTCCATTCACCATTCAGTTGAACGACTGCGATCCTGTTGTTGCCGCTAATGCTGCCGTTGCATTTTCTGGTCAGGCTGATGCAATCAATGATAATTTATTGGCCATTGCATCCAGTACCAATACAACAACAGCAACGGGTGTCGGTATTGAAATACTTGATAATACATCCGCAATTCTCAAACCTGATGGGAATAGCTTCTCAACCAACCAGAACTTGATCCCCGGGACCAACGTTCTTCATTTTTCTGCACGTTATAAAGGCACCGGTACAAGTGCATCAGCAGGGCAAGCAAATGCTGACGCGACTTTTATTATGAGATACGAATAATCAAAACCACGTTGTTTTGAATTATATATCACGTCTTATAACAAAGTAATGTACCGGTTGTCTGAAGCGGTATGGTGGCAATGTAAATCGAAATCATGTTCACTTTGTATCATGCCGATTTATTAAATGAAAAGGGAATGATGTGTTGTAAGAAACCAAAGCAATCATTTCTTTATATTTCTTATTTTTGCCGTCAGGAATACACAAGGCGTATTAACTATGATGACTAAAATAAAGTTATTGATGCTCATTATATTTTATTTAATCATTTCGGCCAGCACCCATGCTGCCGGAGGGATCGCATTAGGTGCCACGCGTATTATTTATCCCGCTGATGCTCAACAGACTGCGGTATGGATTAGAAATAGCCATACCAATGAGCGCTTTCTGGTCAATTCGTGGATTGAAAACAGCAGCGGTGTAAAAGAAAAGTCATTCATCATTACACCGCCACTGTTTGTTAGTGAACCCAAAAGCGAAAATACCTTGCGTATTATTTACACCGGTCCACCGCTGGCGGCAGATCGTGAGTCTCTGTTCTGGATGAATGTTAAGACGATCCCTTCGGTAGATAAAAATGCATTGAACGGCAGGAATGTTTTGCAACTGGCGATTTTATCGCGCATGAAATTATTTCTCCGTCCAATTCAATTACAAGAATTACCCGCAGAAGCGCCGGACACACTCAAGTTTTCGCGATCCGGTAACTATATCAATGTTCATAATCCCTCACCTTTTTATGTCACCCTGGTTAACTTACAAGTGGGCAGCCAAAAGTTGGGGAATGCTATGGCTGCACCCAGAGTTAATTCACAAATTCCCTTACCCTCAGGAGTGCAGGGAAAGCTGAAATTTCAGACCGTTAATGATTATGGTTCAGTAACCCCGGTCAGAGAAGTGAACTTAAACTAACCGAATCATCTGACAATATCAGAGCTAATTATGAAAATACCCACTACTACGGATATTCCGCAGAGGTATAGCTGGTGTCTGGCCGGAATTTGTTATTCATCTCTTGCCATTTTACCCTCCTTTTTAAGCTATGCGGAAAGTTATTTCAACCCGGCATTTTTATTAGAGAATGGCACATCCGTTGCTGATTTATCGCGCTTTGAGAGAGGCAATCATCAACCTGCGCGCGTGTATCGGGTGGATCTCTGGCGTAATGATGAGTTCATTGGTTCACAGGATATCGTATTTGAATCGACAACAGAAAATACAGGTGATAAATCAGGTGGGTTAATGCCCTGTTTTAACCAGGTACTCCTTGAACGAATTGGCCTTAATAGCAGTGCATTTCCCGAGTTAGCCCAGCAGCAAAACAATAAATGCATCAATTTACTGAAAGCTGTACCTGATGCCACAATTAACTTTGATTTTGCAGCGATGCGCCTGAACATCACTATTCCTCAGATAACGTTGTTGAGTAGCGCTCACGGTTACATTCCGCCTGAAGAGTGGGATGAAGGTATTCCTGCTTTACTCCTGAATTATAATTTCACCGGTAACAGAGGTAATGGTAACGATAGCTATTTTTTTAGTGAGCTCAGCGGGATTAATATTGGCCCGTGGCGTTTACGCAACAATGGTTCCTGGAACTATTTTCGCGGAAATGGATATCATTCAGAACAGTGGAATAATATTGGCACCTGGGTACAGCGCGCCATTATTCCGCTGAAAAGTGAACTGGTAATGGGAGACGGCAATACAGGAAGTGATATTTTCGATGGTGTTGGATTTCGTGGTGTACGGCTTTATTCTTCCGATAATATGTATCCTGATAGCCAGCAAGGGTTTGCCCCAACGGTACGTGGGATTGCCCGTACGGCGGCCCAGCTAACGATTCGGCAAAATGGTTTTATTATCTATCAAAGCTATGTTTCCCCCGGCGCTTTTGAAATTACAGATTTGCACCCGACATCTTCAAATGGCGATCTGGATGTCACCATCGACGAGCGCGATGGCAATCAGCAGAATTACACAATTCCGTATTCAACAGTGCCGATTTTACAACGCGAAGGGCGTTTCAAATTTGACCTGACGGCGGGCGATTTTCGTAGCGGTAATAGTCAGCAATCATCACCTTTCTTTTTTCAGGGCACGGCACTCGGCGGTTTACCACAGGAATTTACTGCCTACGGCGGGACGCAATTATCTGCCAATTACACCGCCTTTTTATTAGGACTGGGGCGCAATCTCGGAAACTGGGGGGCAGTGTCGCTGGATGTGACCCATGCGCGCAGTCAGTTAGCCGACGACAGTCGTCATGAGGGGGATTCCATTCGCTTCCTCTATGCGAAATCGATGAACACCTTCGGCACCAATTTTCAGTTAATGGGTTACCGCTATTCGACACAAGGTTTTTATACCCTTGATGATGTTGCGTATCGTCGAATGGAGGGGTACGAATATGATTACGATTACGACGGTGAGCATCGGGATGAACTGATAATCGTGAATTACCACAATTTACGCTTTAGCCGTAAAGACCGTTTGCAGTTAAATATTTCACAATCACTTAATGACTTTGGCTCGCTTTATATCTCTGGTACCCATCAAAAATACTGGAATACTTCGGATTCAGATACCTGGTATCAGGTGGGGTATACCAGCAGCTGGGTTGGCATCAGTTATTCGCTCTCATTTTCGTGGAATGAATCTGTAGGGATCCCCGATAACGAACGTATTGTCGGACTTAATGTTTCAGTGCCTTTCAATGTTCTGACCAAACGTCGCTACACCCGGGAAAATGCGCTCGACCGCGCTTATGCCTCCTTTAACGCCAACCGTAACAGCAACGGGCAAAATAGCTGGCTGGCAGGTGTAGGTGGGACCTTACTGGAAGGCCACAACCTGAGTTATCACGTAAGCCAGGGTGATACCTCGAATAATGGGTATACGGGCAGCGCCACGGCAAACTGGCAGGCCGCTTACGGTACGCTGGGGGTCGGGTATAACTACGACCGCGATCAACATGACGTTAACTGGCAGCTGTCTGGCGGTGTGGTCGGGCACGAAAATGGCATAACGCTGAGCCAGCCTTTAGGGGATACCAATGTTTTGATTAAAGCGCCTGGCGCAGGCGGTGTACGCATTGAAAATCAAACTGGCATTTTAACCGACTGGCGCGGCTATGCGGTGATGCCGTATGCCACGGTTTATCGGTATAACCGTATCGCGCTTGATACCAATACGATGGGGAATTCCATCGATGTTGAAAAAAATATTAGCAGCGTTGTGCCGACGCAAGGCGCGTTGGTTCGTGCCAATTTTGATACCCGCATAGGCGTGCGGGCGCTCATTACCGTTACCCAGGGCGGAAAACCGGTGCCGTTTGGATCACTGGTACGGGAAAACAGTACCGGAATAACCAGTATGGTGGGTGATGACGGGCAAGTTTATTTAAGTGGTGCGCCATTGTCTGGTGAATTACTGGTTCAGTGGGGAGACGGCGCGAACTCACGCTGCATTGCGCACTATGTATTGCCGAAGCAAAGCTTACAGCAAGCCGTCACTGTTATTTCGGCAGTTTGCACACATCCTGGCTCATAAAGGAAATTATCAATGAAGATAATCTGCAGATTATTATTGGCGATGGCATGTTTGTGTCTGGCAAACATATCCTGGGCTACTGTTTGTGCAAATAGTACTGGCGTAGCAGAAGATGAACACTATGATCTCTCAAATATCTTTAATAGCACCAATAACCAGCCAGGGCAGATTGTTGTTTTACCGGAAAAATCCGGCTGGGTAGGTGTGTCAGCAATTTGTCCACCCGGCACGCTGGTGAATTATACATACCGTAGTTATGTCACCAACTTTATTGTTCAGGAAACTATCGATAATTATAAATATATGCAATTAAATGATTATCTATTAGGTGCGATGAGTCTGGTTGATAGTGTGATGGATATTCAGTTCCCCCCGCAAAATTATATTCGGATGGGAACAGATCCTAACGTTTCACAAAACCTTCCATTCGGGGTGATGGATTCTCGTTTAATATTTCGTTTAAAGGTTATTCGTCCCTTTATTAACATGGTGGAGATCCCCAGACAGGTGATGTTTACCGTGTATGTGACATCAACGCCTTACGATCCGTTGGTTACACCTGTTTATACCATTAGTTTTGGTGGCCGGGTTGAAGTACCGCAAAACTGCGAATTAAATGCCGGGCAGATTGTTGAATTTGATTTTGGTGATATCGGCGCATCGTTATTTAGTGCGGCAGGGCCGGGTAATCGACCTGCTGGTGTCATGCCGCAAACCAAGAGCATTGCGGTCAAATGTACGAATGTTGCTGCGCAGGCTTATTTAACAATGCGTCTGGAAGCCAGTGCCGTTTCTGGTCAGGCGATGGTTCTCATTCTTCAGGATTTAGGTTTTATTGTCGCCGATCAGAACGATACGCCGATCACGCCTAACGATCTCAATAGCGTTATTCCTTTCCGTCTGGATGCAGCTGCGGCAGCCAATGTCACACTTCGCGCCAGGCCTATCAGTATTACCGGTCAAAAACCGACCGAAGGGCCGTTTAGCGCGCTGGGGTATTTACGCGTCGATTATCAATGAGGTACGGAGAATGAGAAGAGCACTCTTTAGCTGTTTCTGCGGGTTACTGTGGATTTCCAGTGGATGGGCAGCTGACCCTTTGGGAACGATTAATATCAATTTGCACGGTAACGTTGTTGATTTCTCCTGTACCGTAAACACTGCGGATATTGATAAGACGGTAGATTTAGGCAGATGGCCTACGACACAATTACTGAACGCTGGCGATACCACGGCACTCGTCCCTTTTAGCCTGCGGCTGGAGGGATGTCCTCCGGGTTCAGTTGCGATTTTATTTAC
>OAWA01001322.1_pt1 | contig 11901 bp, 10 predicted proteins | sample 1516971 | NCBI WGS metagenome assembly OAWA01 (sample SAMEA2580097, study PRJEB22360) | human gut metagenome | biome: human gut; feature: human-associated habitat; material: faeces | place: Denmark | collected 2008/2010
CTTTCAAAATGCATATAGATCATAGAAGGACTCCTTTCTGAAAAAGAGAATGTTAAAAATATTATATTATATAAATAAATTTATGCTAAATTTATCATAGAAACATGTTAATAGTATACATTGAATTTCTCATGTGCGCAACCTATAATCTGAATATAGAAGAGATATTTAGCTAAATATTGACAACAAAGCGACAAATGAAGAGAAGGAGGAAAGATTATGAAAAAACGAAGAAACAGACTTATTTCTATTGCACTGAGTATTGGGCTTTGTGCCGGCTTGGCAGCATGTTCGGGAAATAGCGGCAGTTCGGATTCCGGCAAAAAAGAGGATGGAAAGACCGAAGTTACAATCTGGATCAGAGAGCAGATGGAAGCACCGGTGACAGCAGCGGTTGAACAGTATAATAAGCAGCAGGATGAAGTGCAAGTAAACGCCGTGGTTTATCCGGATTCGGAACTGACGGACCAGCTTACCCTTGCGATCTCCTCCGGAGAAGTACCGGATATTGTATCTCTGGATGATATTCTGGCGCCATATTACAATTCCATTTCCGCGCTGTCAGATGTATCGGAAGAGTTTGAGGCACTGGATTTTAAAGATGCGTTCAGTGAAGGAATGGTAGAGCTTGGACAAAGTGACGGTAAGCAGTATGCGATTCCGTTTGCGCCGGATGTTTCCGTTATGTTTTACAACAAAGAACATTTTAAGGCAGCCGGACTGGACCCGTCCAAAGGACCAGAAACCTGGACAGAGCTGGTTGATTACGCACAGAAGCTGACGAGGGACGGACATTATGGGTACACTTACGCGGGCGGCGGTGAGCAGATGTTTACGTTTGTTCCGTTTATCTGGAGTAATGGAGGAGATTTGTTGAGTGAAGATGGGAAAACCTGTCTTCTCAATCAGCCGGAGGCCGTAGAAGCTCTTGAACTTTATAATGATCTGACGAATGAGTACCATGTGACTCCGGAGGGCGTGACGACCTATTCCTGGTCGGAATCCCAGGATGCTTTCTTAAGCGGTAAGGCAAGTATGACAATCCTTGGAAATTCTCAGCTTTATACTTTCCTGACAGAGTATCCGGACTTTGACTTTGGAGTATCACTGATTCCGAGATCAGACGACGGAGAATACTCCTCTTTTGGAGGCGGCGATTTGATCGCTATTATGGATCAGTCTAAACATAAGGAAGAGGCATGGGACTTTGTGGAATATGTACTGAGTGAAGAAGTGCAGGTAGAGCTGTTTGCAAAGAACGGTCTGCTTCCGGCAAGAACAGATTTGTTTGACAATGAATACTTCAATGAAAAGGCTGAGTATTATGATGTGCTGAAACAGGCGCTGGAAGTATCGAGAGCTTCCAAATCAGAAAAATATAATGAGATGAACCAGCCGCTTGTTAATGCAACACAAAGCTGTCTGATGGGAAAGGCAACGGCCAAGGACGCCTTTCATAATGCGGCAAAGGAAATCGATGATATTATGAATTAGTGCAAAAAGAGTGCCTGGGAAGCAGAATTGTCCGGAAAGGCACTCTTTCCTGAATAAAACAAGGAGGTGCAACATGAAAAACAAAAAAGGGAAACTGCACAGATCCGTGATTCCGTTTCTCTTCATCTGCCCGGTGATTGTGATGAACCTTATATTTTTCTGTCTTCCGTTTTTACAGTCGCTTGCCATGTCGTTTTTTGAATGGCCGCTGCTCGGTGAAAAAACATTTGTGGGACTGGGAAACTATCAGACACTGTTGGCGGACGATCAGTTCCGGACGTCGTTACTCTTTACAATGAAGTATACACTGTTTGTCACACCGGCACTGTTTCTCATGGCGTTTATTCTTGCTCTTCTGATTGATGGGAAGTTTAAGGGTGTGACGCTGTTTCGGACCATCTATTTTTCACCGGTCGTCATTTCTATGACGTCCTGTAGTCTAATCTGGCTTTGGATTTATAACGATCTGTATGGAATTTTGAATTATATTCTTCAGAAGCTTCATATCATTGATGAAGCAATTCTGTGGATGGGATCAGAAAAGACTTCACTTCCGGCGATCGTATTTATGATTACGTGGAAGATGGCAGGATTTTCGATGCTCATTATTCTGGCAGCCTTTCAGTCTGTGGACACAGAGGTTTATGAGTCCGCCGCGATTGATGGCGCATCCAAAGCCAGACAGTTTTTTCATATTACATTACCGATTATCCGTCCCCAGGTGGGGCTTGCGCTGATCATGTCTGTAATAGGATCGGTACTGGCCTTTGAACAATTTCTGATTATGACAAAAGGTGGACCGACGGAGACAACTACGACGCTGGTACATTATATTTATAATACATCGTTTAAATATTATAATTTTGGATATGGATCTGCCATGACGATTGTGCTGCTGATGATCATGTTGGCGCTGAGTTTTGCTCAGATGAGACTTTTGAAAGATCCGACAGAATAGAGGAGGTGCGGCATGAAAAGAAAACATCGAACGGCAAAATTCATCACCAATTCGATCCTGGCATTGATTATGTTAATGCCGCTTTACTGGACGTTTATAACAGCATTAAAAGATAAAAATGAGATTTATGAGCAGCCACCAAGCCTGTTTCCGGAAAGAATCAGTTGGGGGAATTTTCAGGAAATTCTCATGAGGAATGACGGCGTATTTTTGACTTATCTGAAAAATTCCATTGTGACGACCGTGGTGACTATGATTGTTGTAGCCATTGTCAGTCTGTTGGCAGGATATGCATTTTCCAAACTGAAAGTAGCAGGAGGGCGCATTTGGATGTTACTAATTATTGCGGCGTTGATGATACCATTTCAAACCCTGATGATTCCGCTTTATTCCATTATGGCAAACCTGCATTTGACCAATACGAGGCTTTCCATGATCCTGATTTATGCCACGTTTCAGACCCCGTTTGCGGTATATATGATGAAAAACGCATTTGATATGATCCCGGATGGGCTGCGGGACGCGGCGAAAATTGATGGGGCAGGGGAGATGACGGTATTCTGGAGAGTCATGATGCCAACGACCTGGTCATCGATCGCAACGATTTTCATCTATTCCGCCTATACGACGTGGAATGATTACCTGATTGCGGTTGTATTTGCAAATAATGAAGCGATTAAGACATTTAATGTAGGATTGACGAATATGGCCATCGGACAGTATGGAACGGAATGGGGACTTCTGACAGCCGGTTCCCTGATTGGTCTGGCGCCCATTATGGTGTTGTTCGTATTTTTACAGAAGTACTTTATCAAAGGGATGCTCGGCGGAGCAATCAAATAGACAATGGAGGGAAACGCAGGTATGAAAAAAATGCAGATGATGGGGATCAGGGAAGTGATGCCCCTGGGCTGGTTAAAGGAGCAACTAAAAATTCAGGCAGGAGGCCTTTCTGGGAAATTGCATGATATGTGGGACAGTCTGGGAAGCTATAGTGGATGGCTTGGAGGAACAGGTGAAAACTGGGAGCGGGCGCCGTATTTTTTGGATGGAATTATCCCGCTTTCCTGGTATCTGGATGACGAAAAACTAAGAAAGACCGCAGAGAAGTTTATAAACTGGACGTTACAGAGCCAGGATGAAGAAGGAAACTTTGGACCCAGGGCAAGTAAGGAAGACTGGTGGTCCAGAATGGTAATGCTGAAGGCCTTGATTCAGTATTATGAAATCACGGAGAAACCGGAGATTCTTGTTTTTATGCACCGGTATTTTCATTATCAACGAAAGCAGCTTCCAAATCGGCCTTTGGAAGGCTGGGGGAAAGCAAGAGCTGCAGATCTTCTGGTCTCGATAAAATGGCTCTATGAAAGAGATCCTCAGCCGTATCTGAGAGATCTGGCAAGTCTGGTAATCGACCAGGGAGAGGACTGGAATGATTTTTTCTCAAATCTTCCATTTGTGAGACCGACGGAGTGCTATTATAATTGGAAGAAGATGGAGTTTTTCTCTAAGGATCTTCTGATGGATCTGATGCAGTTCCACCAGACACATATTGTCAATGTGACGATGGCCTTGAAGTATCCGGCACTGGTGACTTATTTCCGGGATCAGGGCGGAGAAGAAATATTAGAAAAGGCGATCCAGGATCTGACCCGGTTTCATGGCGTTGTTACAGGTGCTGTCAATGGGGATGAGCATCTGGCAGGGAATGATCCGGCCCGTGGAGCGGAGCTTTGCTCGATTGCGGAGTATATGTTCAGTTTGGAAATGAGTCTGGAGATTTTTGGAGATCCGAAATATGGGGACTTACTGGAACGGCTGGCCTACAATGCGTATCCGGCTATGTTTTCGGAAGATTATACGGGACATCAGTATCTCCAGCAGGCCAATCAGATTCGGGCAACAAACGAGGAACGTCCTTGGTTTAATAATGAAAAAGACTCCAATACATACGGCCTGGAGCCCAACTTCGGATGCTGTACGGCGAATATGCATCAGGCTTGGCCGAAGCTTGTGCAAAGTCTCTGGTACAAAGAAGGGGATACGCTTGTTTCTATGGTGTTTGCACCTAGCCGGCTGTGTACAGGCGAGGGCGAGGAAATGATTGAAATAGAAACAAAAACGGACTATCCGGCGGGACTTCAAGTAGAATATCTTATTCACAAAGCAGGGAATGTGCCGATAAAGTGGAAAATACGGATTCCGGGGTGGTGTGGACGATTTCATGTTACGATCAATGGCGAAGAAGAGGCCGTGCGGACACAAGACGGCTTTCTGATTCTGGAAAGACAGTTCCAGACAGGGGATGTGGTGACAGTAGCTTGGGAGGCTCAAATCAGATGGTCGGCCTGGTATCGAGACAGCATTGCTATCGAGAGAGGGCCTCTTGTCTTTGCCTTGAATATGCAGGAAAATTGGAAAGGATTCCGGGAATGTGGAGGAGTCACAGACTATGAGGTGACATCGGACACACCATGGAACTACGCTCTTGCGAAAGAGGGAGAAGTCAAAGTATTGGAACAGATGATGGGGAGAATCCCGTTCCAGAAAAACCATCCCCCGGTTGTATTGAAAGTAAAAGCCAGAAAAGTCAAAGAATGGAAAGCGTATGGGGGCAATACGGGAACCATTCCGACCAGTCCGGTGCGTACAGAAGAACCAGAAGAGGAGATCACGCTGATCCCATTCGGTTGTACCCATTTACGCATTTCACAATTTCCATATTATGAATAAGACAGGAAAATGAGTCCTCCGGAAACCAATCCGGAGGATTTTTACTGTAAAAGTATTTATAAAATCATAATAAAGATATTTGGGAAGAAAGGATCATTTCTTTTGGGACGAAAAGATGATATAATGAAATTGTGAAAGGAGGAGTTATTATGCGGATTTTCTTATGCGGCGGCGGAGACGGCGAGCAGACGCGAATGGCGAATCAGCGGCTGGGGCCAAATTTGGGTTAAAACAATACGCTTTGAAGCCGCTTCTTTACATCCCGCTTGCCATGGAGGGTAATTATGAAAGTTGTCAGAAATGGATCCAAGGTGAGTTGAGAGAGGTACGTGTGCCGGCGATTGAAATGGTGAGAAGCGTAGAGGAACTTTTCAAAAAAGAATTGGAAAAATACAGCGCCATATTTATTGGTGGCGGAAATACATACAAATTGCTGAGAGATTTGAAAACGAGTGGATGTTTTGGGAAAATCAAAGCGTATATTGAAAATGATGGAATTGTATTCGGGGGGAGTGCCGGGGCGATTCTTTTTGGATATGATATTGACAGTTGTGCAAGTATGGACAAAAATGAGGTTGGGCTCATGGATACAAAAGGATTTGATGTATTGAACGGGATGTCTTTGTTCGCCCATTACATGAATAAGAGTTCCTGTTTGTCGGAGAAAGAGAACGAAGCAAGAACAGTAGAATATACAAAAGCATTACTCCATTTTTCTGAAACCCGTGGTCCTGTGATTGCATTGCCCGAGGAGGATACACTTTTTCTGAACGGTTTAGCTATCGAGATCATTGGGGACAGCCCGTATTATCTATTTGAGAATGGAAATCGGCAGGAATTGCACCCGAAAATGTCAATCACATGGAAGAGAAACTAGAAACAAAATAAGAGGAACATGAATTTTGATTAAAGTTAGATTTTATGAAAAGGCGGATGACAGTCGCCTGAAGTTTGCAGTAATCATTACAAAGCATGATGGGAAATGGGTTTTCTGTAAGCACCGGGAGCGGGAGACGTATGAAGTTCCTGGCGGACACCGGGAAGCGGGAGAGACAATCGACGAGACGGCAAGGAGAGAGCTCTACGAGGAAACCGGGGCGACAGATTTTGATCTTTTTCCGGTCTGCGTATACTCGGTGGCGGCTGCATATGACAATGGGAAAGAGGAAGAAGAAACGATGGGGATGCTCTACACGGCGGAAGTAAGGGAATTTGAAACGGAGCTCCACAGTGAGATCGAGAAAATTTTGATTACAGAAGAGTTACCACAGGACTGGACGTATCCGGAGATTCAGCCAAGACTGATTCGGGAGATGCAAAGGAGGGAGAATCTGGAAATCCCGTCAAAATAGATTGTGACGTATCGGAAGAATTGTGTTACAATAATGGAAGAAAAATTCAAAGAAAGGGTGTGTACCGTATGACTCAGGAAACATTAAATTATGTAGTAGAAAAGACGAAAGAACTGATTGCCGCTCCATCATGCAGCCAGGAGGCAAAAGACGCGGCTCAGGCATGGCTTGGCGCTGTCGGAACAGAGCATGAAGCCAAGGAAACGAAGAACTATATCGCTGAGCTGGAGGAGGACATTGTGACGGCAGATGGGCTTGTTGCATTTGCGGAGTCTGAGGCAGGTGCTCAGGTATTTGGTGTAGAAAAGGCAAAAGAAGTTGCAGCTCATGGAAAGGAGCTTGTTGCCCAGGGAAAGCCATACTGTGACTGCCCTGCATGTGCGGCTGTAGAAGCAATTCTTTCAAAAAAAGATGAGCTTCTGGTATAAATGAAATCATAAAGAAACATGATATTATCAGGGATGATGATTCTCCGGCCTTCTGAGAGTTGGCCGGAGATATTTTTCTTCGACGATTCTTGACACTGTCACCATGCTATTTTATGATAAAGACGTATTAAGGGGAGATCGATGATGAGTGAAAAACAATTAATAAGAAAGTTGAGAAAAATAACGGCTGTAATGATTGGTATCGGCGTTATTTTGCTTGTTGGAAGCGGTCTTCTTAACGCATCGTTGGGTAGAGTACAAAAGAGAACAATGACAAGTCAGATGATGTCGGAGGCTGAGGAATATCAGGCGGGTGTGCTCAGGAAAGTGAATTCGGATTTACAGACGCTGCAGACACTGGCGAGCTTTTTTAAATTCAGCAACACGATCGATAAAATCGACGCGGAGGCTTTTGCCAAAGGTCTCTATGAATCCAATAATCATAACAGCTTTATTCGGATGGGGTATTTCACACGGAACGGAGAGGGGATTCGTGTGACTGCCAATCAGAACATCGAAAGAGATCTTCGGGTGGAAAATCTGGAAACAAATTTTCAGGAAGTGATCGAACAGGCATGGCAGGGAGAAAGTGGAGTCTCCAAAATGTACTATGACGATTCGATGAAGAAGCAGGTGTTTGGCTATGCAGTGCCCGTTTATGATGGAGACGAGATCGTCGGAGCGCTTTGCGCAACCGACGGAGTCAGTGCGTTTCAGGAAATCCTGGATGATAAGACAACAATGAATGGCCATGGCCATATCCATATGATCGGCAAGGAAGGGAAGTTTTTGATTAGAACGGGAGAAAATCTTGTTGACAAAAAGGTAAGCAACATTTTTGAAGGAGACTATATTACCGAAAAGGAACAGAAGAAAATCAAAACAGCTATGGATACGGACAAAGGTGTGTTCAGTGAGTTCGTATACGATGGGACGACGTACAAGATTTATCTGGAACCGGTGGGAATGAATGGATGGTATCTGTTTTGTGTAGATACGATGCATGGTCTCAATGCTCCGGTTTATCAGATGCTTCAGGTGACGAGGGTTGTGTTTATTACTTTACTGGTGATGAATAGTTTTCTTATTTTTTATGTTTACACGATGCTACGGAAGAATAACAAACATCTGATCCGACTTGCCTATTACGATCCCCTTACCGGGGCGTATAATGCGGCGCGCTTCATACAGGAAATGACAACAGTGACGCAGGAGTCCGGCGAGTATAGCGTCGGAGTACTGAATATCCATCAGTTTAAGTTTATTAACGAAATTTTCGGAAGAGCACAGGCGGACATGCTTTTATGTTATATCAGGCAGGTTCTGGAGAGGAACATCCGGCCGGGAGAGTATTTTTGCCGGGATACGGGAGATTTTTTCTGGATCATGCTTTTGGAACAGGACGAAGAAGTAATCAAAAAAAGAATATACATGATGATGAAGGAGATCAGCGCCTTTTCACTGGGGCAGCATCATAATTATCAGATTCGTCTTTATTGCGGTGTTGCGGTTCGGAGGGACGACAGTTCCGCGGAAATGATGATGACGCACGCAATGTTTGCCCTCCAGACCGCGAAAGGGTCGGACCGGAACAACGTGTGGGTGTACGATGTGGAATTACATGAACAGGAAATTTTGCAGAATTATATTGAGAGTCATATGTATCAGGCGCTGCGGAATAAGGAGTTTCGGATGTTCCTGCAGCCGAAGTTTGATGTAAGAACCGGGCGGATTGGAGGAGCGGAGGCGCTTGTCAGATGGTTTACGGAAGAGGGGAAAATGATTTATCCTAATCAGTTTATTCCGCTGTTTGAGAGCAATGGGTTCTGCGCCCGTCTGGATATGTATATGGTAGAACAAGTCTGTCGTCAGATACGGAAATGGACAGATGACGGGATAGAGCCGATCCCGATATCAGTGAACCAGTCAAAGCTCCTTTTTTATGAGGAGGATTATATCGAAAATCTCTGTGGAATTTTGGAAAAGTATCATATTAAGAGCGAGCTTATTACACTGGAAATTCTGGAGGGGCTTGCGGTAGGAAATATGGAAGAATTGAATCGTAAAATCGATCTGCTGAAAGAAAAAGGATTCCGTATTTCCATGGATGATTTTGGAAGTGGATACTCGTCTTTTAATACACTTGGAAGGATTCATATTGATGAGTTGAAAATGGATCGGGTGTTCTTGTCTGCGATCACGGGAGAAGAGGGAAAGAGGCAGGAGATTATTATGGCACAGGTAGTGGACTTGGCTAAGCGGCTTCAGATTTCGACTGTGGCAGAAGGTGTGGAAACAGAACAGAACGAGGCATTGATCCGGCGTCTGGGATGCGACTATGGACAGGGATTCTACTACAGCAGGCCGGTCAGTACGGTGGAATTTGATGAAAAGTATATGAAAATAAAAAGAGGGAGTGCGGCTAATGAATGAAAAAGAAAGTGCAAGAATGACCTCAGACAGAAGTCCGGTTCTACAGACGTTGATTCAATTTTATGAATATGCGTTGAGCAGGCGGGACGTGAAACGGGCGGCAGAATTACTGACAGAAGACGTCTTTTTCGTGGGAACGGCAGAATCCATAGCTGACAGGCAGAATTTTGAGCGCTCTTTCAGGGAAAAGCTCCGCCATATACCGAACAGGACGTTATATGAGATTTCCGATTACAGGGAAAAAGCGCGAGGGGAGAATACGTGGGACTGTTCCTGTAAGATCCATCTGATTCTTCCGGACAGGAAAGAACGTTACATGGCGAAATTGACTGCTGTTGTATTGCGGGAGAACGGTGTATACAGAATTTCAGTTTTACACAGAGGCTATATCCAGAAAGAGGAGCGCTTTCCGTTCCACATTCTATCGGAGCCGATGGGAAAGCTGGATCAGATTTCGAAAAGGGAGATCTGGGACATGATCTGCGATGTGATGCCGAATGGGCTGATCGGAGCCTACATGGAAGAGGGGTATCCGATCTATCTGGTGAGTGACAAGCTTCTGGAGCTGCTTGGATATACATACGAAGAGTTTATGAAAAAAACGGGGGGCAATGTACTGAACCGCATCTGGAAAGAGGACCTGGAAGAAGTGATGGCTGTGCAGGGAAGGAAAAGAGTTTGAAGTCGAGTACCGGATGCTGAAAAAAGACGGGAATTTCCTTTGGGTGTACGACAGAGGGCGCATCATTGACATTCAGGGAGAAAAGAAGGCGGTCATCAATTTGATTGTGGATATTTCGGAAAATGTCCGCATTAAGAATCATCTGTTCATGGAGTCCGTAACCGACCCGCTCACCGGACTTTATAACCGCAGGGGAGGTGAGGTCATGGTGGCACAGCGGTTCGGAAACGGGAATCCATATATTTTCCTGATGATGGATATTGACAACTTTAAAGCGGTTAATGATATTTACGGGCATCACGAGGGAGATGAAGTGTTGAGGTATATAGCGGACTTGCTGAGGCAGTTCTTCCGGCGGGACGATGTGGTGATCCGGATCGGCGGGGATGAATTCGTCGTGTTCATTTACCCTTGCAGCAGTGTCGCGGCTATTGAGCAGAAGATTCAGAAGATCAGTGAGAGGTATCTGAGGAAGATTGAGCAGGAGTATCCACTGAGCCGGTCCTCCCTGTCTTTTGGCGGCGTAAAATATAATCGCACAACATCTTTCCTTGAGCTTTATAAAAGAGCGGATCAGGTATTATATAAAGTGAAGCATAATTGTAAAGGACAGTTCAAGATTGTGGAGATGAAGACAGAATAAAGAAAATGAACTGGAGGAAAGGCCTGGTAGAGGGGCGGACAGAATATGTGACAGGAGTGGTGTGATGTTTGGATATGTGACAGTATGTGAACCAGAACTGAAAATCAAGGACTTCCGAAAATATCGGTCCTATTACTGCGGTCTGTGCCAGACGCTGAAAGAGAAATACGGTTTTTCCGGGCAGATGACACTTACCTATGACATGACCTTTGCAATTCTACTTCTGACCTCACTTTATGAATGTGAGAGCAGAATAGAGCAGCACAGGTGTAAGGTGCATCCGGTGAAGAAGCAGACAATGAGGCGAAATGAAATGACTGAATATGCGGCGGACATGAATCTTCTGCTGGCGTATTATCATCTGGAAGACGACTGGGCAGATGAGAAAAAGGCAGCGGCGTTCTTTGGAAAGGGTGTTTTGAAAAGGAAAGCCTGTTTTATTATTGAGGAATATCCGCGCCAAAGTCGGATCATCCAAAAAACACTGCGGGCGATCCGTAAATGTGAAAAGGAGAATTGTACTGACCTGGACCGGATTTCCGGATATTTTGGCCGGATGATGGAGGAGCTTTTTGTCTATCGAAAGGATGTGTGGGAAAAGACACTGCGAAAAATCGGATTTTTCCTCGGCAAGTTCATCTATTTGATGGATGCCTATGATGATTTAGAGGAAGATAAAAAGAAACATTGTTACAATCCGCTCATTCCTCTGTCGGAGAAACCGGACTATGAGGAGAGGATCAAAAGGATTCTCTGTATGATGATTGCGGAGTGCAGTGCAGAATTTGAGAAGCTCCCGTGTCTTTTGGATGTAGACATTTTACGAAATATCCTGTATGATGGAGTGTGGAATCGTTATAAGCTGATTCAGATGAAAAAGAAGGAAAGAAAGGAACAGGAGAATGTCGAAAAATCCGTATGATGTTCTGGGTGTTCCCCAGAATGCATCTGACGAAGAAGTAAAAAAAGCATATAGAGAACTGACGAGAAAATATCATCCTGACGCCAATGTGAATAATCCATTGGCAGATCTTGCAGAAGAGAAGTTCAAAGAAGTGCAGGAAGCATACGATGAAATTATGAAAGAGCGTGCATCCGGCGGAAGTTCCGGCGGCTATTCTTATGGTGGAGGTTCTTCCTACGGTGGAGGGAGCACTGACGTGGAGATGCAGGCGGTT
>OAWA01001331.1_pt1 | contig 11831 bp, 10 predicted proteins | sample 1516971 | NCBI WGS metagenome assembly OAWA01 (sample SAMEA2580097, study PRJEB22360) | human gut metagenome | biome: human gut; feature: human-associated habitat; material: faeces | place: Denmark | collected 2008/2010
GATGATAACGTCCGGAAGGAGCGGTCCCGAAAGACGGACCGTCTGCCGGGATTACGATGGCGACAGCCATTCTTTCAGCAGTGACCGGACAGAAAGTCCGCTCCGATGTAGCCATGACCGGGGAGATTACACTTCGGGGAAGAGTACTTCCGATCGGCGGTCTGAAAGAGAAGCTGCTTGCCGCAAAGAATGCGGGAATTCACCTCGTGCTCGTGCCGGCGGAAAATCAGACGGATGTAGAGGAACTTTCCAAAGAGATCACGAAAGGGCTGGAAGTGCGTTTTGTTTCCAGAATGGAAGAAGTATTACATACTGCTATTTCAGAGCAGGTGGAACAAAGGAGGGAACAGGATGGTAATTAAAGAAGTGACGCTGGAAACTGTCTGTGGGATTACGAGTACACTTCCAGAAAATGATAAGCCGGAAATTGCGTTTGCGGGGAAATCAAACGTAGGAAAATCTTCGCTGATCAATGCGCTGATGAACCGGAAATCCCTTGCCCGGATTTCCGCGACGCCGGGAAAGACCCAGACGATCAACTTTTACAATATCAACCGGGAAATATATCTGGTGGATCTTCCGGGTTATGGATACGCCAAGGTTTCGGAGAAGGAAAAAGAGGCATGGGGGAAGATGATCGAGCGCTACCTTCATAAATCGACCATGCTCAAGGCGGTCTTTCTTCTGATTGATATCCGGCATGATCCTTCTAAAAACGATAAAATGATGTACGACTGGATTTTGCATCAGGGCTATGAACCAGTGATTATCGCCACCAAGCTTGATAAGCTGAAAAAAAGCCAGGTGGCAAAGCAGTTAAAAGCGATCCGGACAGGACTTGGACTGGTAAGCGGAACTACAGTGATTCCTTTTTCCGCCAAGACAAAGCAGGGTAGAGACGAGATCTGGGAGTATGCCGAATCCAGACTGTTTGAATCCGTCGACAAGGAGGAATAAGATGGGAGAAGACGCAGACAGAACGAAACAAGATACAAGACCATACTGGAAGGTGACGGCAAGTCTCTTTTTCAGCCTGCTTGGGACGGCGCTTTTTCTTGTGATCGGAATCCGTGCACTCGGCTTTTTCATGCCTTTTGTGATCGGCTGGTTTATCGCTTACCTGGCGCATCCGCTTGTAGGGTGGCTGGAAAACCGGGTAAAGATCAAGAAAAAATTCGGATCAGCCTTGATCATTATACTCGTAATCGCCATTGTGGCCGGACTTGGCTATCTGGGAATTGTGAAACTCATTCGTGAGGTTCAGATGGCTCTCAACAATGCGCCTCATCTTTACCGGGATCTGGAATCCGGGTTAAAAGAGATCGGAGGACGGTTCCAGGGGTTCTATAATATGCTGCCGGACAATATTCAGGATGGCTGGAATTCCCTGGTGCAGAATATGGACGAAAAAGTCGGAGGGCTGATTGCGGGTCTCGGGAATCCGGCTGTTGAGATGACCGGAAACGTGGTGAAACGAATTCCAAGCGCGCTTGTGTCTGTGATTGTCGCACTTGTGTCCGCATATTTTTTTACCGCTCAGAGAGAGGAGGTCATCCAGTGGAGCAAGAAGGTGGCGCCAAAGGCCATCGAAGCCCGGATGACCATGGTCATTTACAATCTGAAGTATGCGGTGGGCGGGTATTTCAAAGCTCAGTTTAAGATCATGGTAATCGTGGGACTGATTCTGCTGTGTGGATTTCTCATTTTGGGTGTGGATTACGCTTTCCTGCTGGCACTGTTGATTGCGTTTCTGGACTTTCTCCCGTTTTTTGGAACCGGAACAGCACTGATTCCGTGGGCAGTCTATAAATTCTTTGTGACGGATATCAAAACGGCGGTGGGGCTGCTTGTGATCTACGGCATTACCCAGCTTGTGCGGCAGGTGATCCAGCCGAAACTGGTTGGTGACAGCATCGGACTGAGCCCTCTTGTCACGCTGGTTTTATTGTATGTGGGTTACCGGATTGGAAGTATTTTCGGAATGATTCTGGCGGTGCCGGTTGGAATGATTGTATTCAATTTGTACAAAGCAGGAGCTTTTGACTATATTCTGGATGATGTAAGAATCCTGGCGCGGGGAATAGCGTCCTTGCGGGAACCATAGTATCTGGGAAATATGAAGTTTCGGACGGCGGATTTTCAATACAACTTTGAGGAGCTGCTGTCCTTTTTTTCGGCATTTGGCTGAAATTGTGCAGTATACACAGGTTGGATTGCCGGTCAACAGGGAGGATGATATAATAGTACCAAAATGCGGGTTTCAAAAAGGAGGAATAGCATATGGCACTTGATGTTCAGAATACAAAAAAGATGATCGAAGAAGGGAGGGCGGTTCTGGGGATTGAATTCGGCTCTACAAGGATTAAGGCGGTTCTGATCAATGAGCAAAACGAGCCGGTGGCTTCCGGAAGCCATGACTGGGAGAATCGGCTGGACAACGGTATCTGGACTTATACACAGGAGGATATCTGGACGGGGTTGCGGGAAAGTTATCAGACTATGGCGTATGATGTGGAGGAAAGATACGGGGTTCGGATCAGACGGCTGAAAGCTCTGGGATTCAGTGGAATGATGCATGGGTATATGGCATTTGACAAGAATGGAGAGCTGTTGGTGCCGTTTCGTACCTGGAGAAATACGATCACTGAGGAGGCATCAGAAAAACTGACGGAACTTTTCCAGTACCACATTCCTCAGAGATGGAGTATTGCCCATCTGTATCAGGCGATCTTAAATGAGGAAGAGCACGTCAAAGATGTGGCGTTTTTTACGACCCTTGCAGGATATATTCACTGGAAAATAAGCGGAAGAAAGGTGCTTGGTGTTGGAGAAGCCTCCGGCATGTTTCCAATTGATATTCAAAAGAAGCAGTTTAACCAGGAGATGATGAAACAGTTTGACGCACAGATTGAGGGAAAGGGGTATCCGTGGAAGCTGGCAGAGATCCTTCCGGAGGTTTTGGTGGCAGGAGAAGACGCAGGTGTGCTGACAGAGGAGGGGGCAAAACTTCTCGATCCTTCCGGAGCGCTTCAGGCAGGTGCGTCGCTATGCCCGCCGGAAGGAGATGCAGGTACCGGAATGGCAGCGACGAACAGTGTGGCGCCAAGAACCGGCAATGTATCGGCAGGAACGTCTGTGTTCGCGATGGTTGTGCTGGAGCAGGAGCTTTCCAAAGTTTATCCGGAGATCGACATTGTGACAACGCCGTCCGGAGATCTGGTGGGAATGGTACACTGCAACAACTGTACTTCCGATCTGAATGCCTGGGTATCCCTGTTCCGGGAATTCGGGGAAACGTTTGGTATGAAGATCGATCTGAATGATCTGTATGGAACACTGTATCGGAAAGCGCTGGAAGGAGACGAGGACTGCGGAGGGCTTTTGGCATATAATTATTTCTCAGGGGAACATATTACCAATTTTGAAGAGGGCCGTCCGCTTTTTGTAAGGACTCCAAAGAGCAGATTCAGTCTTGCGAATTTCATGCGGGTACACCTGTATACTTCTCTTGGGGCGTTGAAAGTCGGAATGGATATTATGCTGAAGCAGGAGCATGTGAAGCTGGATAGGATTCTGGGTCACGGAGGACTCTTCAAAACAAAAGGCGTAGGACAAAGCATTCTTGCGGGAGCAATCGACACGCCGGTGTCTGTGATGGAGACTGCGGGAGAAGGAGGAGCTTGGGGGATTGCTCTTCTGGCGTCTTACCTCGTACACAAAGAAGAGGGAGAAAGTCTGCCAAAATTCCTTTCCGCAAAGGTATTTGCGGGTGAGACTGGAACTGTGATGGGAGCGGATCCAAAGGAGGTAGCCGGATTTGATACTTTTATCGAGCGATATAAAGAAGGATTTGCCATCGAGCGGGCAGCAGTAGACCATTTGAAATAGGCGTGTTATACTAGCTGTAAAAAGAAAGAAGGATCAACATGCCAAAAGTACAAATGACAACACTTGGATATATTGAGACGAGGGAATCCTATCTTATGCTTCACAGAGTGAAAAAAGAGCAGGACGTCAACGAGGGTAAATGGATCGGAATCGGAGGAAAGTTTGAGTATGGAGAAAGCCCGGAAGAATGTATGATCCGGGAAGCCAAGGAAGAGACGGGGCTTGCCGTCACCTCTATGAAGTTCCGGGGGATTCTCACATTCATCTGTGATAAACAGGACCCGGAATATATCTGCCTGTATACGATTGACGGTTTTTCCGGACAGCTCAAAGAATGTGATGAAGGAGAGCTTCTTTGGGTGCCGAAAGATGAAATATTTGGGCTGAATCTATGGGAAGGAGACAGGATTTTTTTCGATCTGCTTCAGAAGGATGTTCCCTTTTTCTCTCTGAAACTTTGCTACGAAGGCGATCAGCTTCTGAAAGCTGTTTTAAATGGAGAAAAAGAGCTTGTGAGAACAGCGAAAGTGTGATATAGTTAGAAAAGCTGAATAAAAGCCTTGATTTCAAGGAAGAAGATAGAGGCGCGGGATTCATCAGTATGCTCTGGACAGACGGACGTACCATCCGCAGAGCAGAAAGGGGAAACCGCCGAAGGAAGTGAAGGAGGACGTAACTTTGCTTTCTGGGATGTTGTAGAAGATACAGCATACTGTCACAGATTGTGGAGCGCTATCGTGGAATCGGAACAGATATCTGAGCCGTGAGTGTGTTTTGCATATACTCACGGCTTTTTGTATTGGCGACGAACCAAAGTCCGGGCCTGCCCGAGACCTTGGCGACCGCTTACAATCCCGGAATGTGTCTTTTGGCACTTCCGGTGATTGTATTGGCTGCAGCGAAAGAAAGAAAAAAGGGAGAGAGAAACATGAAGCAAAAGAAAACGATACGAAAAGGGCTGGTGGCCGTGCTTATGATTGTATCCATGTGGTCACTGACAGTGTTTGCCTCAGATGGAGAGACGGTACAGCCTGCGATGTATGCAACCTTCTGGGCGCTGGTGCCGCCGATTGTGGCTATCGGCCTTGCGTTAATTACGAAAGAGGTGTACAGTTCCCTCTTTATCGGAATCGTGGTGGGAGGTCTGTTCGCCTCCAATTTCCACTTTGAAGGCACTGTCAATTCCGTGTTAAATGAAGGAATGATCAGCGTACTGACAAGTTCGGACAATGTAGGAATCATTATTTTTCTGGTCGTATTAGGCGTTATCGTCAGCATGATGAACAAGGCGGGGGGATCCGCTGCTTTCGGGGAGTGGGCCGGAAAAAGGATCCGTACAAGAGTCGGGGCACAGCTTGCGACGATTGCCCTTGGGGTTCTGATTTTCATTGATGATTATTTCAACTGTCTGACTGTGGGAAGCGTTATGAGGCCGGTGACAGACCGCCATAAGGTGTCCAGAGCTAAGCTTGCCTATTTGATTGATGCGACGGCGGCTCCGGTGTGTATCATTGCGCCGATTTCCTCTTGGGCTGCTGCGGTATCCAGCTATGTGGAAGGTGAAGACGGATTTTCGATCTTTATCAAGGCGATCCCGTACAATTTTTACGCACTTCTGACTATTGTGATGATGGTAGGACTTACAGTGATGAAGATAGAATTCGGCTCCATGCGTGTCCATGAGAAGAACGCCATCAAAGGCGACCTGTACACGACGCCTGACCGTCCGTTTGCCAATATGGAAAATAAAAGCATAAAAGAAACAAAAGGAAAAGTCATTGACCTCGTGATTCCGGTACTCATCCTTGTAGTATGCTGTGTCATCGGTATGATTTACACCGGAGGATTTTTCAGCGGTACTGATTTTATTACTGCTTTTTCCCAGTGTTCGGCCTCGGAAGGGCTGGCAATCGGCAGCTTTTTCGGACTTTTGGCGACGATGATTCTTTATTCTGCCAGACGTGTTTTGAGCTTTAAAGAGTGTATGGACTGTGTACCGGAAGGCTTTCAGGCAATGGTACCGGCAATTCTGATTCTTACATTTGCATGGACCTTAAAGACAATGACAGATCATCTGGGAGCGGCGGATTTTGTGGCAAATGCCATGTCATCATCCGCAGACGGTCTGATGAACCTGCTGCCGGCGATCATCTTCCTTGTAGGATGTTTCCTGGCGTTTGCGACAGGAACAAGCTGGGGAACCTTTGGAATCCTTATCCCGATTGTCGTGGCAGTATTTGAGAACTCCAATCCGGAGCTGATGATCATTTCCATTTCTGCCTGCATGGCAGGAGCGGTATGCGGCGATCATTGTTCCCCGATCTCCGACACGACGATCATGTCGTCCGCAGGGGCACAGTGCAACCATGTAAACCACGTATCTACCCAGCTTCCGTACGCCATGACGGCGGCAGCGGTCAGCTTCGTTACCTACATTATCGCAGGATTTACACAGACCGCATGGATATCACTGCCGATTGGTATAGTCCTGATGCTTGCTGTTCTTCTTATCATCCGAAAACGGCACGGCGCAAAAGACATGGCAGAGTCATAGGTATAACGTATTGGGGAGGGATTCCGATATATCGGAATCCCTCCCCTTTGTAAAATCTGTACTATAAATTTTCGGATTTTTACAATACAACTTTTCAATTTCATATAAATTGTTTGAAACAAATTTGGATAATTCTCCGGCTTGTATTGTACATGTGGATAGGGTATAGTGATACCAGAATGAAAGAGAGGCTTTGACATGCAGAAGAAGTATGAAGAGGTGATTGCCTGGATCCGGGGAGAGCTGCGTGAAGGGCGGCTGAAGCAAGGGGACAAACTTCCTTCGGAGAATATGCTAAAGAAGCGGTTCCATGTGAGCCGTCAGACGGTTCGCAAGGCACTGTCTGTACTGGAGGAAGAGCAGATTACACGGAGTGTGCGTGGCAGCGGAACGTATATTGAGATCGGGAAACGGCAGCGGAAACGTTCGATGCGGATTGCGGTGATGACAACGTATGCGGACGTCTATATTTTCCCTTTGATTGTGAAGGAAATCGGGAGGGTGCTTTCAGACGAAGGATTTCTTCTTCAGATTGCCGTATCCAACAATGCGATCGAAAAGGAGAGGATGATCCTGAAGGATTTCATCCGTGAGAAGTCGATTGACGGACTGATTGCAGAAACGACAAAGAGTGGAATCCCAAACCCGAATCTGAAGCTCTATAAAGAGCTGGAACGAATGGGCGTTCCGATTCTGTTTATCAATAGCTTTTATCCGGAACTGGATATCCCTCACATTAGTCTGGATGACCGGGAAGCGGGGCGTATGGTGACGCAGCATCTTCTGGACTGTGGTCATATGAATATCGCCGGGATTTTTAAAGGTGATGACGGTCAGGGACACCAGCGTTATGCGGGATATGTGGACGCGTTGATGGAGGCGGATATCAAGGTGAAAGGAAAACAGGTGATTTGGATCGATTCAGATGAGATTGAAGAGATGCGGGATGATTGCGGCCGGGTCTTGAAACGAATCAAGGGCTGCACAGCCTGTGTCTGTTACAATGACGAGGTAGCCAACAAGATGGTTGGAATCTGTATGGATCAGGGAATCCGGATCCCGGAGGATCTCTCTATTATAGGAATTGATGATTCGGATTTGTCACGATTCTGCGAAATACCGTTTACTTCTGCCAGAAATCCGGTGCGAGATCTGGGGAGAATCGCCGCTGAGATGATGATAGGACGGATTCGGGGATTTACGGAGATCGAGACAGTAGAGCTTGAGCCAGAGCTGATCATGCGAAGTTCGGTCAAGGTCATCAATCATATTTGACGTAAGCGGCAGGAACCAGCCGCAGCCGGGAAAAAAGAAAGTAAAAAGAAATGAATAAAAAGCAGGAGGACAAACAAATGTTAAAACAGAAAACGTACCAATTTTGGTTCTGCACAGGATCCCAGGATCTCTATGGAGACGCATGTCTTGCCCATGTAGCAGAGCATGCACAGAAAATTGTGGAGGCGCTGAATTCATCCGGTGTACTTCCGTATGAGATTATCTGGAAACCGACATTGATCACAAATGAGCTGATCCGCCGGACGTTCAATGAGGCTAATACAGATGAGACCTGCGCCGGCGTCATTACCTGGATGCATACGTTTTCTCCGGCAAAATCCTGGATTCTCGGACTGCAGGAGTACAGAAAACCATTGCTGCACCTGCACACTCAGTTTAATCAGGAAATACCATACGACACCATTGATATGGACTTTATGAACGAGAATCAGTCTGCACACGGTGGCCGTGAATTCGGGCATATCTTCACGAGGATGGGAATTGAGAGAAAAATCGTGGTGGGACATTGGTCTGATCAGAAGGTACAGGAAAAGATCGCATCCTGGATGCGTACGGCAGTGGGCGTCATTGAGAGCAGTCATGTCCGCGTTATGAGAGTGGCGGATAATATGAGAAATGTGGCCGTTACAGACGGCGACAAGGTGGAAGCACAGATCAGGTTCGGATGGGAAGTAGACGCTTATCCGGTCAATGAGATTGCCCAAGCAGTAGAAGACGTCAAAGAGGGAGAAGTCAATGCTCTTGTTGACGAATACTATGATAAATATGATATTCTTCTGGAAGGGAGAGATCCTGAAGAATTTAAAAGGCATGTGGCAGTACAGGCGCGGATGGAGATTGGTTTTGAACGGTTTTTGGAGGAGAAAAATTACCAGGCCATTGTTACACACTTCGGCGATTTGGGCAGCCTGAAACAGCTCCCTGGTCTTGCAATCCAAAGACTCATGGAAAAAGGATATGGTTTCGGAGCGGAAGGAGACTGGAAGACGGCTGCGATGCTCCGGATTATGAAGATTATGACAGAGGGAATGAAGGATGCAAAGGGTACTTCTTTTATGGAAGACTATACATACAATCTTGTTCCGGGCAAAGAGGGTATTTTGCAGGCTCATATGCTGGAAGTCTGTCCGACTATTTCAGACGGTCCGATCAGCATGAAAGTACAGCCCCTTAGCATGGGAGACAGAGAAGATCCGGCGCGCCTTGTTTTTACGGCAAAGGAAGGTCCGGCGATTGCAACTTCACTGATTGATCTGGGCAACCGGTTCCGTCTGATTATCAACAGTGTCAACTGCAAAAAGACAGAAAAGCAGATGCCGAAACTTCCGGTTGCGACTGCATTCTGGACGCCGGAGCCAAATCTTCAGACCGGAGCGGAAGCATGGATTCTCTGCGGAGGCGCACATCACACCGCCTTTTCCTACGACATCACAGCAGAGCAGATGGGGGACTGGGCTGACGCTATGGGTATTGAAGCGGTTTACATTGACAAGGATACAGATATCCGCACACTGAAAAATGAGCTCAGATGGAATTCCGTTGCCTATCGGAAATAAGAAAGAGAAGAAATCAGAAACCATCCAGAAGCATTACAAAGAAAATCGTAACGATTCGGACACCCTTTGTAATGCTTCTTTTCATGCGGGGAATTTAGGTGTAAAATAGAGAACAGAAATATGCAGAGAAAGGAAGCCCCGGGAGGGCATTGGGTGATGATATGAAAAAAGAAAATTTCGGACAAACTGCCAAAGGAGAACAGGCCAGTCTCTATACGATGGAAAACGCGGCAGGAATGGAACTAAAGCTTACAGATTACGGTGCTTCACTTGTCAGTCTGAAAGTGAAAGACCGAACCGGAGAAAAGAGGGATGTAGTCCTTGGATATGACGATGTGGAAGGGTATGAAAACGGGGCAATTTTTCTTGGCGCAACCGTGGGAAGAAATGCGAACCGGATTAGAGGAGCTGCTTTTGAACTTGGTGGAAAGAAGTATACGCTTGACGCAAATGAAAATGGAAATAACCTGCATAGCGGCTATGATTTCTATAACAAGAGACTTTGGGAAGTGAAGCAGTCAGATACGAAGAGCATTACGTTCGCTCTGTTTAGCCCGGACGGAGATCAGGGATATCCGGGGGATGTAAGAATCGAGGTTTCCTATACTTTGACGGACGAGAATGAAGTGAGGATTTCCTACCGGGGAATCCCATCGGAGGATACGATACTGAATCTGACAAACCACAGCTATTTTAATCTGAACGGGGAGGGGGGAGATCCGGTTTTAAACCACCAGGTGTGTCTACATGCGGATGCTTTTACAGAGACGGATGAGATGCTGATCCCGACCGGAAGGCTCATTGACGTTACAGGTACTCCGATGGATTTCCGTAAGAAAAAAGCGATTGGGCAGGACATCAAAGCGGACTACGGGCCGCTGAAGCTTGGCGGAGGATATGATCACAACTGGGATCTCGGAAACAGCGGAAGTCTGATCAGGGCAGCGGAAGTAAGCTCTCCGGACACTGGCATTTCCATGGAAGTGTATACTGACCTTCCGGGAATCCAGATGTACACAGGAAACGGGATTGAACACGAGACAGGAAAAGGACAGAAGATCTACGGCAAACACGCCGCTGTCTGTCTGGAGACCCAGTACTTCCCGGACGCGGTTCACCATGAACAGTTTGAGGCTCCGATCCGCAAAGCCGGAGAGATTTATCAGACGACAACCGTATATAAATTCAATGTCGATGAATAAAAAGCCGCTTTCCTTGCAATTTGAAAAAAATGTGCTATAATAATGGACAGCTAGCGAGGTAAGACAAAATAGAATGACAACAGGTCACAGTTTTCATTAGGAGGATTTATTATGGCAAGAAAACGTACATTGGCAAAAGTAGCTGCAAAGACGGAAGCAGTTGCCGCAGAGACCGCAAAGGCAGCAGCAGAGAAGACAGAAGCTGTAAAAGAAGTCGTAGCGGAAAAGACGGAAGCTGTAAAAGAAGTTGTGGCAGAGAAGACAGACGCGGTTAAGGACGCGGTGAAAGAAGCGACAGAAAAGACAGTCAAAACGGCAAAAAAGACAACTGCAAAGAAACCAGCGAAAAAAGAGATCAAAGTACGGACATTCGTTCAGTATTATGGAAAAGAAGTAGAGGAAAAAGAGATGATTGCCGCAGTCAAGAAAGACTGGACAAAGGTAAACGGAAAGAAAGTGGGAGATATCAAAGATATCACACTTTATGTAAAGCCGGAGGAAGCAGCAGTTTATTATGTGGTTAACGGAACTGATTCCGGAAAAGTTGCATTTTAATACAAGAAAAGTATGGAAGAGATACCATACAGTCCCAGAGACAGTATGGTATCTTTTTATATTGGTAATGAATATAAATCGACTGATAATTTATACAAAGCATTATAAAATATAGAAAAAATAAAAAATACTAAAAAATATATTGACAAAATAAACTGCACGTGCTACTATCAAGACAAGATAAACGAAAAGAAATCAAGGGATTTCAGAAAAGGAGGTACAGACCACCGAAAAGAGAAGAACAGTTCACATAATCTGAGAAAAGGTAGGTTAACGAATGACTGAAGAACCAACAAATTAAGGATGGACGTTGATGATAAGAGCAGCATCGGCGTCCATCTTTCGTGTTGCGGGAAGATCAGTTTTGTATTAAAATAAAGGCAGGAAGAAAAAGAACTAATGAGTAATTAGATACAAAGGAGAGACAAAGATGGAAAGAATATTTGAAGCAGCAGATCAGACCAGCCGTCTGCTTTTTGAGGATGGTCTGAAAAATATGGATTTTTCATGGATCTTTTCGAAGGGAGGAACGGCAGCCTTTGTGGTGACAGGTGTGATTGCGCTTCTGATGATTTTGTTTGGCGCCAAGTGTAAATATGTACTGTTTGCGATACAGGGATTTCTGCTTGGTGTGACAGCCGGCCTTACGGCTTCCTGGTTCCTGCATCTGGAAGGCTGGGTGATGATCGGTGTATCCGCAGGGGCCGGACTGGTGCTTGCCGCATTTGAAGCGGTATTTAGGAAGTTTGGTGCATTTGTATTTTCTTTGATCGCAGTTTT
>OAWA01001332.1_pt1 | contig 11828 bp, 9 predicted proteins | sample 1516971 | NCBI WGS metagenome assembly OAWA01 (sample SAMEA2580097, study PRJEB22360) | human gut metagenome | biome: human gut; feature: human-associated habitat; material: faeces | place: Denmark | collected 2008/2010
GTTTTACCAGCCCCTGGAGAACCTAATAGATTAAATACAAAAATATTTTTTTCCTTAAACAACTGTTGTAAGGACTCTGCAATGGCATCATTTTTTGCCAATACATTAGTTTTAACTTGAACTTGCATGCCTAACCTTTCTATCAATCGATATCCATGGAGGTCACTTGTAGTTCGCGGCCACCAATGGTTTGTACGAAATGACTGTCACAATAGGGACAGATAAACTTATAATTTTCTACAGGAAATGTTTTATCACAATCCAAGCACTTTCCTTCAATAGGAATCGTATTAATTTCTATACGCGAACCTTCTGCTGCAGTCCCCTTTGTAACGGCTTCCCAGCAAAATAGGAGAGAATCTGGCTCTACTCCACTCATAAGGCCCAAATCGAGTTGAACGGAATGAATCACAGATGCATCGTGTTGGCGCAATGTATCGAGGGCTACATCAAGTATACCTTCTGCTATAGACATCTCATGCATGGTATGCCTCATATACAGCTTCAAGCATCATAGTAGTCGTTACAGAGCCTACACCACCAGGCACTGGAGTAATTGCAGACGCAATATCTTTTACCGCTTCATAATCAACATCGCCTACCGTCTTACCTTCTAGTTCATTAATGCCTACATCGATAACAACAGCACCTGGCTTAATCATATCTGCTGTAATCATATGAGCACGACCCGCTGCAGCAATAACGATATCGCCACGTTTTACTTGTTCTGCCAAATCAGGGGTTCTGGAATGGCACATTGTAACCGTACCATGTGCACCAAGTGTCATAAGAGCTACCGGCTTACCAATCACTTGGCTACGACCGATTACTACCACATGTTTACCCTCTACAGGAATATCATAGTGGTTTAAAATCGCCATGCACGCCTTGGCAGTACAAGGGGCAAAGCCACCTTTACCGGCAGTTACAAGACCAATATTATACGTAGTTAGACCATCGATATCTTTTTTAGGATCTAGCATATCGATAAGAGCCTCTGTATCAATGTGTTTAGGCATCGGCATTAACGGTAAAATCCCATGAACAGCCGCATCATTATTTAATTCTTGCAATGCTGTAACTACTTCATCCTGTGTAGCCGTTTCAGGTAATTGTTTTAACACAAAGCCATAGCCAAAGTTCTTGGCTGTCTTTTCCATAAATGTAGCGTACATATGAGCACCGTGGTCTTCACCAACGAGTAATACTGCCATAGTAATTACAGAGTCGCCAACTGCTGCAACTTTTTCTTGTAAAATCGCCTTGTGAGCGTCTGCTACTGCTTTACCGCGTAATTCGATCATAAGTATCTCCATTCATTCAAACTATCTATAAAATAAGGTGCCTCCGGAGAGGCACCTAAGTCTCTTATTCTATTATATAACGAACTGTCTATAATTTCTAATTATGACCGAATTCGTTTTATCTACGGAAATGAACAGTAATTGCTGTACCAGCCTGAACAGTTGTACCGCTACTTTCATCTTGAGATGTAGCCGTACCAGTTCCATCCGGTTTAAAGGCAAGTCCCGCCTTATGTAACCAATCACGTACTTCACCATAGGTAAAACCAGTAAAGTTAGGCAATGTAACAGAACCATCACTTCCCGGTTTTGGTTCAGGTAATGTATTAGCAGCTTTAACAGCTACTGGTGTACTTTCTTTAACATACGGACTCATTTGGTAATACCGTACAAGTTGAGATACGATGTCCTTAAATACAGGGGCTACAATTTGACTACCATAATAAGAACCCTTTTGTGGGTCATCAATAACGACAAGAACTACAAATTTTGGATCCTCTACAGGGCCAAAGCCAATAAAGGACGCAATGTATTGTCCGTCGAGATAACCGCCATGTTTGGTATCTAGTTTTTGCGCCGTACCAGTTTTACCGCCGAAGTGATAACCTTCTACCATCGCTTTTGTACCGCCACCTTCGGATACTTCTTTTTCTAGAATATCTACAATGGTTTTAGCGGTTTCCGCCGGAACTGGTTGTCCCACAACAGATGTTTCAGTCGTACTTGTTACATCGCCTTGAGAGTTACTATAAGACTTGATGATATGTGGTTTCATCATAGCCCCACCATTAGAAAGTGCACCAAAGGCGCGAACCATTTGTAATGGTGTAACCGCAATACCTTGACCGATGGACATAGTCGCAACGTCTAGCTTACTCATATCCTCTGGATTATACAAAATACCTGCTCCTTCACCAGGCAATTCAATACCTGTTTCAGAACCAAAGCCATAATCACGGACATATTTCGAGAGAATATCTGCACCTGTTAATGTACCAATTTCAGCCATACCAGTATTAATAGAGTACTTCAAAATATCTAGCAAACGAACAGGACCATATCCCTCACCATTCCAGTTTCTAATGATATGTCCATTGGCAGCGAAGGCCCCTTTATCGTTATACACAGTGTCTAACTTCCATTTGCCTGCTGCAAGAGCTGCAGATGCAATGATAGGTTTGAATGTAGAACCTGGTTCATATAAATTGGTAACCGCAATATTTTTGAAAGCCTCTTCACCACTTTGGTTGTAGTTATTAGGATCATAACTTGGACGATTGGCCATCGCTAATATTTCACCGGTCTTTGGATCCATAACGATAACGCTGGCATGCTTAGCTCCTGTATCAACCATCGCCTTATCAAGAGCGCGTTCTGCAATAAATTGAATTGTTGCATCGATGGTTAAGGTTACGCTTTTACCCTTATCTGGTAAAAATTTAGATAGTACGGAACCAAAGATGGCATTCCCTTTATTATCAGTAGCTACAATTTCTTGTTGTACGCCCCCCTTTAATTCGTCATCGAGAACCATTTCTAGACCATCAAGCCCTTTATCATCAGTGCCGACAAAGCCTAATACTTGTGCCGCTAAGACACCATTTGGATAATAGCGCTTAGATTCTTCAACGAAATTAAGGCCTGCAATATTATTATCCTTAATAACTTGTTGTACCGCTTTTGATTTATCTGCATCCATCATACGATTCAACCAGACAAAGGCGGTATCCTCTTGCAAAGCTTTCACAATATTCTCTTTTGACATCGTTACATACGGTGAGATGAGATCCGCAATCTCTTGAGGAGACTGTTTAATCATCTTTGGATCCGCATATAAAGATTTTGTAACTACACTCATCGCCAAAGGCTTGCCATTACGGTCATAGATTGTACCGCGCGGCGATTGTAATTTTCTATCTACTTGAACTTGTAATAAGTTTTTCTTCTCTAGGTCAAAGGTATCAAAGACCTGTAACTGTGCTAAACGCCCAATAAGGACGAAGGCAACGGTCATGAGTATGGCAAGGCACCACGTAGTGCGACTCCAATCACTCATGCGTAATAACGCTTTATTTAATAACTTCATCATTTCTCCACTGGACGACGTAACTTATGGTCTAATGCATCATATAATGCATCTGGTTCATTGGGTATCACACCATTTTGTACCTGACCTAATAAATACTGCAATCCTTCCCCCACTTTTTTCCCTGCAAGCTTAATAACTCGTTCGTCATAATTTAAATCCTTTGTATGGATAGGCATCTCTAGGCTAAGATCTGCCATACATTCACCAAAGGCTAAGGTGCCATCAGTCGATGCATAAGGCTTCCCACAGCCTAATACATCGGCAGCACAAACCTTAGATAATTGCTCCCATGCAATTCGCATAATTTGACTATCTCGGAACTCACCGCTGCGAGCCTCTTTACGGATCCACTTTTTCTCATTAGCTTCCCCATTTTGTACAAAATAGTGAAAGCGCATATGATTTTTTACAATCCAAGCTACACGGCGCACAAAACTCTTAGGGTAACCTAAACGAGTAAGCAAGGTTTCTGTCATTTCAGCACCTAATGTATCATGGCCACGATCCGTCAAACGTCCGTTAATAACAGCCCGTACCGCTGGCATACCCTTTGCTACATCGTGTAACAGTGCACCCCAACGCAATATTAAATCTGGTTCTGTATGAGATACAACGGCTAATGTATGATACCAACCATCAAATTCATGAAAGTCTTTTTCTTGTGGTAAATTCACAAGATGGTATAGCTCTGGTAAAATAGGCACTTCACGAGCGATGCCATTTTCTACAACGCGACAAGAGCACTCGGCCAAGCGAGATTGTACTAATACATCAAGACCTTTAGCCACAGCAGGCTCTAACATGAGTCGGTCCAGTTCACTACGAACTCTCTCGAGAGATAACCCAGGCACACGATGAAATGCCTTTGGCATAGCTTCTAATAAGTCTTCGGTAGGTAAGAAATCTAGCTTTGCCACAAAGCGGCATGCTCTAAATAATCGCAATGCGTCTTCTTCAAAGCGTTGCTGTGCATTGCCAATGGTTCGCAATGTCTTATGCTTGATATCTCGGCGTCCCCCTACTAGGTCTATGACCTCACCAAAACGATTCATAGCCATGCCATTGACCGTAAAGTCACGACGCAACACGTCTTCCTCCAAGGTATCGGCATAAGCGATTTCTTCTGGTCGATGACTATCCGATCCATATCGTTCAGTGCGATACGTTGCAATTTCATATTGCTTTCCTTCTAGTGTAGCTACTAGTACACCAAAGGATTTTCCTACTAAGTCTGTCGTTTGAATATCTTGACCGCGTAGGACTTCAATTACCGTATCAGGGCGTGCAGACGTCACAATATCAAAGTCATGAGGCTTTTGATGCATCAAAATATCACGCACTGCTCCGCCAATGATATAGGCTTCATAACCTGCTTCTTCTAATACAGTCAATATTCGATTGGCTTGTTCCATCATGCACACTCCTTTCTGAACTAGTCTAACCTTTATTTTACTACAAATGAAAGCATGAAAAAAGTGCAATCCTATAAGGATTGCACTCGTTCTGCAATAGCTGTACCCGTCGGTGTTACTGCAAGGCCGCCATCGCTTGTTTCACGCAATGCTGCTGGCATAGCGCGACCGATATTATTCATTGCTTCAATAACTTCATCTGGTGGAATTTGACTTTCAATATTCATCAAAGCCAATTCAGATGCAGTAATGGCATGAACTGCATAGAAACCATTACGTTTAACGCACGGTACCTCTACAAGCCCTGCTACTGGATCACAGGCAAGGCCCAATAAGTTTTTCATACACAATGCGATAGCATGGCCTACTTGACGAGGCGCACCACCCATCATTTCTACAATGGCACCGGCGGCCATACAAGCGGCCGTACCAATTTCTGCTTGGCAACCACCAACGGCGCCAGCCACACAAGCACGATTCGCCACGACATTGCCAATACCAGAAGCAGCCAAGAAACCTTTTACTACTGTTTCTCTATCTAACTTGTAATGGTCTGCTACAGCTTTCACCGCACCAGGCATAACGCCACAAGAGCCTGCAGTAGGACAAGCAACAATGCGGAACATTTTCGCATTTGCTTCATTAACAGCAATAGCATAGGTCATTGCTTTATACGCAATATCACTCATAAATCTTGGTGTTTGTCCATTAAGCTGTGCTGCCTGGCCACCGGACATACCAGACGCTGTTTTTTCTGCATAGTCTATACCATCTTGAATAGAACCTTCAAAGATGTCTAAACGATGCTCTATTTCACGAATAACCGCTTCTTCACTGCGGTCATAATTTTCTAATTCATAACGCAGTACTACTTCACCAAAGGAAATGTTATTTTCCTCAGCTAAGCGAATAATATCTGCAATTGTATCGTATGCATAACTCATCATTCGCCCTCCTATAACGCTTCAAAGGTCATCACATCTTGAATGCCTGGACACTCGCGCATAAACTGAACGGTAATAGGATTTACTACTGTATCGGTAGTAATGACCATCACTGCATCCTTGTGCTTACCCTTACGGAATACACGCATAGTAGCAATATTAATATCGGACTCACTCAATGCTTGGCTCACCAAAGAGATGGCGCCGGGTCTATCTTCATGGAATACAACAAGAGTAAACTCATCGCCTGTAATAGACATATCATTGCCATCTACTTCGGTAATCATAATTTGACCGCCCCCAAGAGATCGACCAATCACAGTCATATGACGATTATGTTCATCGTACATATCAAAACGAACTACATTAGGATGACCTACATCAAGAGGAGACTCGATAAAGTTATACTCCATGCCCTCTTTTTCAGCTAATTTATGAGCAACACGAATATTCGTATCATCCTCTTTAAAACCCAATAAGCCCCCAATCAAGGCACGGTCTGTACCATGGCCTTTATAGGTCTTAGCAAAAGAGCCATATAAGGTTAAATCTACCTTTTTAGGTGTGGAACGGAAAATGCACCGCGCCATCTTACCTAGCCGCGCAGCACCCGCTGTATGCGAACTAGACGGGCCAATCATAACAGGCCCTATAATATCAAAAATACTATTCATACACGCCTCTATATACACATCAACAATGTGAAAAAATCTTACTGTATCTATAGTATAACAATCAATATTTAAACATGTCTATATGCACATTAGGGGCATCTTTGTACGTCTATGAGGGACTACTATTTATGTAAAAAACGCACCTAAGGATAACCCTAGGTGCGTTATTTATAACAACAGTCCTAAATCATAAAAGAGAGGGGAAGTAGGACTGTAGTTAATAAGTTAATGGATCCTATTAGCCCAAGATAGCTTTCATGTCAGCTTCTGGAGTTGTAATTGGATGTAATTGGAATTTTTCTACCAAAATGTTCAATACATTGCTGGAAAAGAATTTAGGCAAGGAAGGTCCGATGTAGATGTTGCGGATACCCAATGCCAACAATGTTAACAAGATACATACTGCTTTTTGTTCGTACCAGGACAATACCAATGTTAATGGCAAGTCGTTTACGTCACATTCAAATGCACCAGCCAAAGCTACTGCTACTTGAATAGCGGAGTAAGCATCGTTACATTGACCCATATCAAGGATACGAGGGATACCACCGATTTCACCGATGTTAAGGTCGTTGAAGCGGAATTTACCACAAGCCAATGTCAATACTACAGTATCATCTGGAGTTTGTTTTACGAATTCTGTGTAGTAGTTACGGCCTACTTTAGCACCGTCACAACCACCAACTAAGAAGAAGTGTTTGATTGCGCCAGCTTTTACAGCGTCGATTACTTTATCAGCAATACCCAATACTGTACCATGACCGAAACCAGTAGTTACTTCGTGACCACCGTTGATGCCAGTGAATTCTTGAGCTTCTTTGTAGCCGCCCAATTCGATTGCGCGTTCAATAACAGCGGAGAAGTCTTTAGTGCCATCAGCTTTTTCTTCTACGTGTGCACAGCCGTCGAAACCTACCATATCTGTAGTGAAGATATTAGCTCTGTAGTTTTCTTTTGGTGGCATAATGCAGTTTGTAGTGAACAAGAATGCGCCAGGAACGTCAACGAATTCTTTTTGTTGGTTTTGCCATGCAGTACCGAAGTTACCTTTCAATTGAGGATGTTTTTTCAATTCAGGGTAAGCGTGGCAAGGTAACATTTCACCATGAGTATAGATGTTTACACCTTTACCATCAGTTTGTTCCAACAATTGATTCAAGTCGTGAAGGTCATGACCAGTTACAACGATGAAAGGACCTGGTTCTACAGTCAAAGGTACTGTAGTTGGTACTGGAGTACCATATGTTTCAGTGTTAGCTTTATCAAGAATAGCCATGCATTTCAAGTTGATTTGACCGAATTCCATCAACAAGTTCAACCATTCTTCAGCACTGTGGTCTTTAGCGAATTCTACCATGCCTTTGATGAACCAAGCATCAACTTCAGGATCATGGAAACCAAGGCGTGCAGCATGCCATGCATAAGCAGCCATACCACGCATACCTAACAATAATGTGGAACGAAGGGATACGATATCTTCTTCACCTTTCCACAATTGTTCCCAATCGAAGTTTTGAGCTGCGCTATCGATTTTTGCATGATAAGCGTTTACTTCGTCGATGAATTCTTGAACGCGGTCTTCAGAGAAGTTTACGTTTGTTACACACATGAACAAACCACGCATTAAATAGTCAACGCCTTCTTTAGTTTGGCCTTTTACGTCTAAAGCGCGTGCTAAACCAACTAAAGCAGCAGTTAATTCGTCTTGTAAGTTAGCAACTGGTGCAGTTTTACCACATACACCTTGTACAGTACAGCCGCCTGGTGCTGCAGATTGTTCGCATTGATAACAGAACATACTCATTTAAAAATCCTCCTTTGCGAGACTTCCTCGCATTCAAGCTAGATAATATAAAACCTATACATTACACTGATGAATTATCAGGTGTCTGATTGATTACATTTGAAAGTATAACGTAAAGATGATACAATTTCTGTAGCTTGAGCAACAAATAAAAAACTTTTTCAAAATTTTTACCTGGCTCCCCTTTCGGAACAGGTAGGTCATTTGACCTTATACTATTATTATACAATAATCAATTTAATTTACTATAGACTTCGTCACATCGGAGGCGACCATGAAGCAAATACTTTCAAATGACATTATTAACCAATATCTACCTACCCTAATTAAATGCCCTTTATTTAATAAGTTGGGCGAACCTGAACTACGCAGTTATTTAAATAATGCGAAAGTTATTGTGCATAGCTATAAGAAAAATGATTTTATTGCCCTCTCTGGGGATCCTATGGAAGGCATTGGCGTTATTCTCGAAGGCAGTGCGTTACTGACACGTGAAAATGTTATGGGCCAACGCGTTATTATGGCTAACCTTGAACAATCTGATATTTTTGGTGAAGCATTACTATTTAGTAAACAACCATTATGGCCTGCTACGATTAAAGCCACAAAGGTTAGTAAAATTATGTTCATTCCTCTTGAAACATTTATTGATACATTGCCTGATTGCCAACAATGCCAAACAAAAATCTTGTCCAACCTATTGGAGGACTTGTCTGAAAAAGCTATTCTCCTCACAAGAAAGGTTCATTATCTTACCTTGAAAGGTATGCGCGAGAAGATTTTCGCGTACTTAACAGACATTTATAAACGTCAGCAGTCTACAACAATCCATTTGCCACATAACCGCGAGCAAATGGCAGAGGTACTCAATGTATCTCGCACAGCACTTAGCCGCGAACTCGGTCGCCTAAGAGATGAAGGCATTATCGATATTACAGGCCGTACAGTAACACTAAAAGACGTGGAAGGAATCGAAGAATTCGGTTTTAACAGCTTCTAGCATATCTTTTAACCTATAATAAAACTAAAAATATACAATAAACGTAAAAAGGTCTCCCTATATAATCTAGGGAGACCTTTTAGTATACAGTTATTATTTCTTTAGTATTAATTCTTTAATATTAGTTCTTAGCAATTAATTTTACACATTAGAACCAATGAGATAAATCGAATTCTTCACCAATCGTAGCTTTCACATGAGCACGACCTAAATATAGGCCAAGTAATGTTAAACTGATTTTAGACATAGGCGTATGATCAAATACATCTGCTAAATCTAAGAGAACTGGAGAGATATCATCCATAATATCGCGTGCCTCTTGACCTCTGAAAGCAGTCGGTTTACTCTTCATAAGAGCGATGAGATCTCGTTGTACCATAGAATCGGAAATGCGTGTTTGTCTAAAGAATCGTGGTGCTAAAGACTCATCAACCAAAGCCAATTTATATAGATTGGAGTTCAAGCTACGCACTACATAGCGCGGATCCACACCATGACCATCGGTAGCACGGAAGAGTTCCTCCTTGGAGAAACCACGATAATTGAACACGAATGGATAAGAATTGGATAATACTTGGGCTAATGTAATCGGTTCACGTTCCTCTTGTGTACAGCGTAAGTAATCTAATTGACGGTAGAAAGAATTATTTTGAGGTAAATCAGAAATAAATGGCTCAATATATTTCTCTACATAATGTTGGAAATGAATTAATCCATAATTATTAGAGTTTCTAGAATATTGTAGCAATAGTGTCAATGCCATGACTTGGAAATGACCTAATGTCAAGTGTGGCAATACACGTAACGCATCAAAGGCTACAAGGTACGGCGTACTAGACTTAGGTGATTGTACTACATCTAAGAACGCACCTAAGGCGGCGGATTTCATCCACTCTGTATTCGTCGCAGCATAAGCCTTTTGCATACTCATCAAGGCTTCTTGAATAACAATATTATCAAGAAGTGCATTGACTTCAGCTAACTTTGTAATATTAAGAGCTGCTAATGCATCTCTTGTAATAGATTCCACATAATGTTGTGTATCTCCATGCAACACGCCGAAGGCATGAATAAATGGCGCGATTGCCAATTCAATACATTTATCTTCATATGCCGCTTTAGCCCATTGCCCTGTTGGTACCTCTTCTTCAACCATACTAGCGGCTGCCAATTGAGCCTCTATTTCTGAAGCATCAAACAAGCGTGTTTCATCCAATACAGATGGACCTTCTGCTGTTTTAATCTCATCGACCCCACCGATCATTTGTGTAGCCTCAATATGTTCTGCTTCATCAGCTTCAAGAGCCTCTACAGATTCGCCCATAGCAATCGTATCCTCTACAGAATTAGCGCGATTGCGAAGTTCATCTGTAACAGCATCAAGAACAATAGTCTTATCCATCAATGGAGTGGAATGATGCTCACTATTAGAGCGTTTACCATCAGAAACTGCAGGCATTATAATAGTTTCATCATTACTATGTTCTGTTGGAGCAGATTCTGTCTTCTCTAGAGAACCAGAATTTACTTGAATAGATTCATGTGAAACAGATTCATGCGGAATAGAATCAGCAGAAACAGATGTATCTTGAACAGGTTCTTGTCCTTTTAAGTCAGCTTGACTTGATTTAGTCTCAGTCTCGCCTGCATGATGACCTAAGGCCAAGGAATATCCTATTTCGGAGTTTTCCACATGTAATTGATTACCATCTCGTCGGTTATAAGATGTATCTTTATGAGCTTCCACAGGTTCAGAAGCATTAGAATCCTCATTATTCTCTAACACAGAGGCCGTATACACATTGGTTCCACCTTCATGTGTAACAGTTACATCGCCTACCCTAGATTCATTAACGGACTTTTCTCTATGATGTTCGCCATCAAACTTAGTAACAGATCTATCATGGTGCTCATCTTTAGCTTGGCTTTCACTATCATTACGATTAAAAACGGCGTAACAAATGGCAAAAAATCCAAGCGCTACAACAGCTAATACAAAATATGGTATTACGTTTGACATACTATCCCCCTACATCAACGCTTCATTATATGCAGCACGTTCACCACCAATGCTCTTAGGTCGAACACGACAAGCGGTTACATGAGCCTCACCAATTTCTTTAATACTGAGGCGCACTGGTACAGTAACATGTTTCATATGCATACCTATGAAAGTGTCCCCGATGTCGATACCTGCATCAGCTTTAATAAATTCAACCATTACTGGATCTTCAAAACGTTCATAAGCAGTCACAGCCATAGCTCCACCTGCATGACGTTGAGGCACTACATTAACCTCTTCCTCCCATGTTACCGCGCTACGTTCCATAACAAGCGCACGGTTAATATGTTCACAGCATTGAACAGCCAAATTAAGACCTTTAGCTTTAACAGCTTTATATATTTCATCAAATAGGATCTGAGCCACATCAATGTGGGAATCAGTGCCAATTTTCTTACCCATAACTTCGCTAGTGGAACAACCCACCACGAATAATTGACCTTCTCGAACCTTTGCCAAATCCAGCAATTCAGCCATCGCTGTACGCACTGACTGACGAATAGTTTCTACAGAAGTCATGATATCGCCTCACTCACTTT
>OAWA01001335.1_pt1 | contig 11796 bp, 8 predicted proteins | sample 1516971 | NCBI WGS metagenome assembly OAWA01 (sample SAMEA2580097, study PRJEB22360) | human gut metagenome | biome: human gut; feature: human-associated habitat; material: faeces | place: Denmark | collected 2008/2010
GAGACCCGGCAGGCCCTGTATTCCTACCAGCTGGCCTTCCCTTTCCCCACGGACGCCGGGGCGCTGAATTACCTGCGGGGCAGGGTCTTCACCGTGGCGGATGTGCCCTTCCGGGACAAGTATTTTCCCGCGCCGGAAACTCCTTAAAAAATTCCCGTAAAACCCCGGCGAAATCTTTGATTTTGCTTGACTTTTCGCCACACATCGGATATAGTTTGTTATTGCTGAATTTCGACGAGAAAGGTTCCCCCTCAACAGAGAAAAGAGGCGTTTCATTGTAATCAAAATTATTATGAAATGGGGGAGGATACATGTCCAAAGAGTTGATTCGTCTGCGGAACATCCGTATGGCGTTTGACGACGAAGTGGTTCTCAACGATTTAAACCTCTATATCAACGACAAAGAATTCCTCACACTGCTTGGACCCAGCGGCTGCGGCAAGACCACAACGCTGCGTATTATTGGCGGCTTCACGACCCCTGTGTCGGGAGACGTCCTGTTCGACGGTGTGAGGATTAATGACGTTCCGCCCTATCGGCGGCAGATCAACACGGTGTTCCAGAAATACGCCCTGTTTCCCCACATGAATGTGTTTGAGAACGTGGCCTTCGGCCTGCGGATGCAGAAGCGGCCGGACCCGAAGGATCCCTCCGGCAAGCGCCGGGTAAAGATCCCGGAGACGGAGATCCGTCAGCGTGTGCTGGAAATGCTGGAGGTTGTCAGCCTGAAGGGCTTTGAAAACCGCAAGCCGGACGCCCTGTCCGGCGGACAGCAGCAGCGGGTGGCCATCGCCCGGGCCCTGGCGAACCGGCCCAAGGTGCTGCTGCTGGACGAGCCCCTGGGCGCTCTGGATCTAAAGCTCCGCAAGGACATGCAGCTGGAGCTGAAGAAAATCCAGCAGCAGGTGGGCATCACCTTCATCTACGTCACCCACGACCAGGAGGAGGCCCTGACCATGTCCGACACCATCGTAGTGATGGACAAAGGCTGCATCCAGCAGATCGGCACGCCGGAGGATATCTATAACGAGCCCAAGAACGCCTTTGTGGCGGACTTCATCGGTGAGTCCAACATCATTGACGGCGTCATGGTCCGGGACAAGCTGGTGAAGATGTACGGCCGGGAGTTTCCCTGCCTGGACGGCGGCTTTGCTGAGAACGAGCCGGTGGACGTGGTCATCCGGCCCGAGGACATCGACATCGTCCCCATGGAGCAGGGACAACTGGTGGGGACTGTCACCTCCGTCACCTTCAAGGGGATGCAGTACGACATCATCGTGGATTTCCGGGGCTTCAAATGGCTTATCCAAACCACAGACCATTCCCCCGTGGGCGCCCGGATCGGCATCAAGATCGATCCCGACGGCATCCACATTATGAAAAAGAGTCAGTATTCCGGGATGTTCGGCGATTACTCCTCCTTCTCGGAAGAATATGAGGAGATGAGCGACGCCAACTGGGAGGCGGATGAGGAGGAGAGCGAGGATGAAAAATAAGCTCTCATTGTTCGCCGTTCCCTATGTGGGATGGATGTCCATCTTCGTGGTGGCGCCCATCATCATTATGGTGGTCTATGCCTTCAGCACCGCCGCCGGGGACTTCACGCTGGAGAACTTCGCCCGCATGGGTACCTATACAGCGGTGTTCACCCGCTCGTTTAAGCTGGCCATCATCGCCACACTGATCGCTCTGCTGATCGGATACCCGGTATCCTATATGCTCTCCAAGGAGGGGCCGCAGGTGCAGCGCATCGCTATGGTGCTCATCATGCTGCCCATGTGGATGAATTTTCTGCTACGGACCTATTCCTGGATGTCCATTCTGGAGAACAACGGACTTTTGAACCAGCTGTTTCAGCAGATCGGCCTGATCGACCTTTACAACCAGGTCGCCATGCACTTCGCAGCTGATCCTGCCGCGTATGTCCCCATCGATCACTTCCAGATGATCGGTACCCAGGGCGCCGTAGTGCTGGGTATGGTGTACAACTACCTGCCCTTCATGATCCTGCCCATCTACTCCGTGCTGGTAAAGCTGGACCATTCCCTCATTGAAGCGGCCCGGGACCTGGGCGCCAGCAGCGTGCAGGTGTTCCGCAAGGTCATCCTGCCCCTGTCTTTGCCGGGGGTGCTCTCCGGCATCACCATGGTGTTCGTGCCCTCCGTGTCCACCTTCGCCATCTCCCGTCTGCTGGGCGGCGGCACCCAGATGATGCTGGGCGACCTGATCGAACAGCAGTTCCTGGGCGGGGCCTATAATCCCCAGCTCGGGGCGGCTATCGCGCTTGTGATGATGGCCATTGTGGTGGTGTGTATGCTGGTGATGAACCGTTTCGGCGACGGTGAGGAACAGGCGGTGATGCTGTGAAACGGAAGCATCTGCTGGGAAACCGCATCTTCATGGCGTTGGTATTCGTATTCCTGTATGCGCCGATTTTCATTCTCATCATCTTCTCCTTCAATGCCGGCAACAGCAGCGCGGTGTGGAAGGGCTTCTCCCTGCACTGGTATGCGGAGCTGTTCCAGAACCGCCTCATTATGCAGAGTGTCTATACCACGCTGCTGGTATCCGTGCTTTCCACGCTGATTGCCACTGTGGCGGGCACCTTTGCAGCCATTGGCCTGGCCAGTATGCGGCGGCGGTGGCGCACGCCCCTGATGACGGTGAACAACATTCCCGTCATGAATGCGGAGATCGTCACCGGCGTCTCCATGTGTCTGTTGTTCGTGGCCTTTTTCGGCCTGTGGAAGGCCTTTGCCGTCTGGTTCAACCAGGCGCAGGATACCTTCTGGATGGAGGAGAACATCTATCTTGGCTTCGGTACACTGCTGCTGGCCCATGTGACCTTCAACATCCCCCACGTTATCCTGACAGTGATGCCCAAGCTGCGCCAGATGGACAAAAACCTAGTGGACGCGGCCCAAGACCTGGGCTGCACCTGGATGCAGGCCTTCTGGAAGGTCATTATCCCGGAGATCAAGCCCGGCATCATCTCCGGCGCACTGATCGCCTTCACCATGAGCATCGACGATTTCATCATCAGTTACTTCACCGCCGGTTCCGGCGTGTCCACTTTGGCCATGACCATCTATTCCATGACGAAAAAGCGGGTCAGCCCGGAGATCAATGCCATTTCCACGCTGCTCTTCGGCGCTGTGCTGCTGCTGCTCATCATCATCAATGTCCGGGAATCCCGGCAGGAGCGCCTGCGGGAGCGAGCCCGCGCATGACTATCGGTCCCACGGCCTGCGGGTCTTGAGATACGCATTCAAATCAACACTGGAGGAATGATCAATTGAAAAAAATGGTAGCCTTGACTCTCGCCTTACTGATGGCGGCGAGCCTGTTCCTGTCCGGATGCTCCGTGCGCAAGGACACCTCTGACTCGGAAAATTCCGGCAGCAGTAACGGCAGCGGCAGGGGGGACCGTGTGGTCAACGTGTGCAGCTGGGGTGAATATATCGACGAGTCCCTGATCGATCAATTTGAAGAAGCGACCGGCATCAAAGTCAACTATCAGACCGCAGAGAGCAACGAGGTCCTCTATTCCCAGCTGAGCATGGGCGGCGTGGACTATGACGTCATCGTCCCCTCCGACTACATGATCTCCCAGCTGATCGAAGAGGATATGCTGGCCGAGCTCAATTATGATAACATCCCCAATTTTGAGAAGATCGACGACCGCTTCAAGAATCTGTCTTACGATCCGGAGAACAAGTACACCGTGCCCTACACCTGGGGCACTCTGGGCATCATCTACAATACCGCCAAGGTGCAGGAGCCCATTACCAGCTGGAGCGCCATGTTCGATCCCCAGTACGCCGGGAACGTGCTGCTTATCAACAACTCCCGGGATGCTCTGGGCATCGCCCTGTTGTACCTGGGGTACTCTGTGAATACCACTGACGAAGCGGAGATTCAGGAGGCTTACCAGCTCATCGCCGACGCCGTAAAGAACGGGGTGTATCAGGGAAAGGTCATGGACGAGGTGTTTCAGAAGATGGAGGGCGGCAACGCCGCCATTGCCACCTACTATGCCGGTGACTATCTGAGCATGCTGGAAAACAACGAAGATCTCGCCTATGTAGTGCCCGAGGAGGGCAGCAACTGGTTCGTGGACGCTATGTGCGTTCTCAAAACCTCCCAGCACAAGGAGGAGGCGGAGGCCTGGATCAACTTTATGGCCTCCACTGAGGCAAACCTGCGGAATATGGACTATATCTGGTACGCCTCTCCCAACGCTGAGGCGCTGGAGACCTATCCTGCCTACTATGAGGAGACCTACGGAGAGCCCCTGGATCCCGCTCTCTATGAGATCATGGCCCCCTCCCAGGAGGTGCTGGACCGGTGTGAGGCCTACTTGGTCCTCCCTGCTGAGACGCGCACCCTCTATAACGACCTCTGGACGCAACTCGGTATCTGAGCTGTAAAATGCGGCACCGGAACACCACCCGGTGCCGCTTCTTTTTCCCTTGCGAATTCCATTGCTTTCCTGTACACTGGAGGCAGAAGATATTTTACCAAGGAGGAATCCTCTCATGATTTTGATTGGAACAAAATGCCGCCTGGAGCAAACTGTTACGGACGCCCTTACCGCCGCTAACGTGGGTTCCGGTGCCCTGCCGGTGTTCGGCACGCCCTATATGTCCGCCCTGATGGAAAATGCCGCCATGACCTGTCTGCAGAGCTTTCTGGAGGAGGGCCAGGGCAGTGTGGGCACCCATCTGGACATCTCCCACGACGCTCCCACCCCCATCGGCATGAAGGTGTGGGCGGAGGCAGAGATCACCGCCGTTTCGGAAAACGGCAAAATGGTGGACTTCGCTGTGAAAGCCTGGGATGAGAGCGGCCCCATCGGCACCCACACCCGGGCCATCGTCAAGAACGAAAAATTTCTGGCAAAATGCAATGCCAAGCTGGAGAAGAAGTAATTCTTTCCACATGGACAAAACAAGGGAGGACCCGGAATGGGTCCTCCCTTTTCTTCTGCTATCGCGGTGCCGTGGGGAAATCGCTCCCACGGGGATCAAAACAGCGTCAGCTGGCTGGTCTCCGCCATCCCGGCGAAGGCTCCCAGCGCCTTCAGCTGCTCAATATGGGTCTTGGACAGCTTGTTGCAGCACATGGCGAACTCCTCAACGGAGACGAACTCCTTCCCATTCCGTTTCTCCACCGTGTCGATGGCCGCCGCCTCTCCCAGGCCGTGGACCGTTGTGAAGGGCGGCAGCAGACCGTTCTCCGTCACTTTGAACTTGGTGGCATCGGACTCATAAATGTTGATGGTGTCGAAGTGGAAGCCCCGCAGGTAGAACTCATAGCACACCTCCAGGGTGGTCAGCAGGTTCTGCTCCACCGCCGTGGCGTCCTTGTTGTTCTCGATCTCCCGGATCTTCCGCTTCACCGCATCCTTTCCGGCACAGCAGTACTCCGCATCAAAGGCCTTGGCCCGGACGGAGAAAAAGGTTGCATAGAATGCCAGGGGCTCATGGACCTTGAACCAGGCGATGCGGAAGGCCATCATCACGTAGGCCACCGCGTGGGCCTTGGGGAACAGGTAGCCGATCTTGGCCAGGGAGTCGATGTACCACTCCGGCACGTCGTGGTCCCGCATGGCCTCCACCCAGCCCTCGTCAAAGCCGCCCTTCTTCACCTTGCCCTTGCGGACCTTCTCCATGATCTTGAAGCTCATCTTGGGGTCCAGGCCCTTGGAGATCAGGTACAGCATGATATCGTCCCGGCAGCCCACCGTCTCCAGAACGGAGGCGGTGCCGCTGACGATCAGCTCCCGGGCGTTGCCCAGCCACACGTCTGTCCCGTGGGAGAAGCCGGAGAGCCGTACCAACGTGTTGAAGTCCTTGGGCTGGGTGTCCACCAGCATCTGCCGGGTGAATCGGGTGTTGAACTCCGGGATCGCCACGGCGCCGGTGGGGCCCAGAATCTCGTCGTTCTCGTATCCCAGCACTTTGCTGGAGGTGAAGATGGACATGGTGTCCGGGTCATCCAGGGGAATCTGGCGGGCGTTGACGCCGGTCAGATCCTCCATCATGCGGACCATGGTGGGATCATCGTGTCCCAGCATATCCAGCTTCAGGAGGTTTGCCTCCATAGAGTGGTATTCAAAATGAGTGGTGATGGTGTCGGAGTCGTCGGCGTCCGCCGGGTGCTGGACCGGGCAGAAGTCCTCCATGTCCATATCGTCGGGAACGACCACCAGGCCGCCGGGGTGCTGACCGGTGGTCCGGCGGGTGCCCACGCAGCCCAGGGTCAGGCGATTCTCCTCTGCCCGGCCCACAGTCATGCCGTTCTCCTCCAGGCATTTTTTCACGAAGCCGTAAGCGGTCTTCTCCGCCAGTGTACCGATGGTACCGGCCCGGAACACCTGGGTCTCTCCGAACATCTCGATGGCGTGGCGGTGGGCCCTGGCCTGATACTCACCGGAGAAGTTCAGGTCGATATCCGGCACCTTGCCGCCGCCGAAGCCCAGGAAGGTTTCAAAGGGGATGTCGAAGCCGTCTTTGATGTATTCTGTGCCGCACACCGGGCAGATCTTGTCCGGCATGTCCGCGCCGCAGCCGTAGGAGCCGTCCTGAATGAACTCCGCATGCTTGCAATTCGGGCAGCGGTAGTGGGGCGGAAGGCTGTTCACCTCTGTGATCCCGGACATATAGGCCACCAGGGACGAGCCTACGGAGCCCCGGGAGCCCACCAGGTAGCCGTTTTCCAGGGACCGCTGCACCAGCTTCTGGGCGGACATGTACACCACGTCGTACTTACCCAGAATGCCGCCCAGCTCCACGTTCAGCCGGTCCACAATCAGCTTGGGCGGGTCCTCGCCGTACAGCTCATGGACCTTGTTCCACACCAGGGAATTCAGCTCCTCCTCGGAGTTCTCCAGCCGGGGCGGGAACAGCTCCTCCGGCAGCAAGGGGAAAGTCTCCACCTGGTCGGCGATGGCCTGGGTATTGGTCACCACCACCTCATAGGCCTTCTCCTTCCCCAGGTAAGCGAACTCCTCCAGCATCTCATCGGTGGTCTTGAAGTAGATGGGCAGCGGGGCGTTGGCGTCCGGGAACTTCTTGGAGGCCAGCAGGATGTGGCGGTACACCTCGTCCTCCGGCTCCCGGAAGTGGACGTCGCCGGTGGCGCAGACAGGCTTGCCCAACTCCTCTCCCAGCCGGACGATGGTGCGGTTGAACTCCCGCAGCTCCTCCTCCGACTGGACGTCGCCGTTTCGCAACATGAAGGCGTTGTTGCACAGGGGCTGGATCTCCAGATAGTCGTAGAAAGAGGCGATGCGTTTCAGCTCTTCCCAGTCCTTGTGGTCCGCCACGGCCCGGAACAGCTCGCCCGCCTCACAGGCGGAACCCACAATGATGCCCTCCCGGTGCTCCAGCAGCAGACTCTTGGGGATGGTGGGCACCCGCTTGAAATACTTCAGATTGGAGGCGGAGATCATCTGGTACAGGTTTTTCAGCCCCACCTTGTTCCGGGCGATCAGAATGATGTGCTTGGGGAAGCGGTTGGTCTTGCTGCCCAGGGGCCGCAGCTTCTCCATCTCGCGGTTTACCGCCTGGAGGGTGTGGATGCCCCGCTCGTGGAGCATCTTCCAGAAGGGGATCAGCATATAGCCCACGGTGGCGGCGTCGTCGCTGGCCCGGTGGTGGTTGAAGTTGGGCAGCTCCCGCCGGTCCGCCCCGATGTCCAGCTTGTACTTTCCCAGATCCGGCAGCAGGTTCTGTGCCAGGATCAGGGAGTCCACATAGGTGGGCTGGAAGTCCAGCCCCACCTTCCGGCAGCCCGCCCGGATGAAGCCGATGTCAAACTCTGCGTTGTGGGCCGCCAGGGGGCGGCCGTCCACGAACTTCAAAAATTCCGCCAGGGCCTCCTTCAGTTGAGGGGCGTCCTTCAGCATATCATCGGTGATTCCCGTAAGGCCGATGATCTCCGGCGTCAGCCGCCGGTTGGGGTTGACGAAGGTCTGGAACCGATCCGTAATCTCACCGTTTTTCAGCACCACGGCGCCGATCTCCGTAATGGCCTCCCGGTCCACCTTGAGGCCCGTGGTCTCGATGTCGAAGCACACGAACTCCCCGTCCAGGGAGCAGTCCTGAGTGCCGTGGACCACCACCCGGTCATCGATGTTGTTGACAAAGTAGCCCTCCACGCCATAGAGGATCTTGATCTTGTCCCCAGCGGCGTGCCAAGCGTCCGGGAAGGACTGGGCCACGCCGTGGTCCGTGATGGCGATGGCGGGATGTCCCCACCGGATGGCCTGTTGGACCACCTCTTTCGTGTCCGTCAGGGCATCCATATTGCTCATCTTCGTGTGGAGGTGCAGCTCCACACGTTTCTCCGGGGCGGTATCCTGCCGCTCAGTGTGCTCCGCCAGCTGGATGTGGTAGGGGTTCAGCTGGATGTCCTTCCCGTCCCAGGTGGGCTCCATCTTGCCCTGGACGCACAGCCACATGCCGGGCTTGATGGCGCTCTCCAGTCCCTGAGCCTCCTTCTCCGTCAGGTTCTTCTGAACGGTGACGGAGTTGGTATAGTCCGTCATGTCGAAGCTCAGCCGCCACATACCGGGCCGCCGGGTCTCCCGGCACTCGAAGGCGAACACCTTCCCCGCCACGGTGGCATTCCCCATCTTCAGGTCCAGGATCTTCATGGGCACCGGCTGGATGCGAATGGGCTTGCCCATCAGGACCTTGCCTGCGGCCTGCTTCTCGCCCTTACTGCCGGAGGGGGCCGCCGGGACCGAAGCAGCCGGGCGGCTCCCTGCGGCTGCGGCCTGGGAAGAAGGAGCCCTGCCAGTGGCCTTGAGATATACCTGGGAAGAAGGAGCCTTGCAGGTGACTTCCGTCGTCACCTGTCGGAAGCCGTATACGCCCATCAGCAGATGCTTCAGCTCCTCCAGCTCCGCATCTCCCAGCTCCGCCCTGGTGGTGAGGCGCAGCGCCAGCGACATGCCGGCCTGGTCGATGCAAGCGCCGTTCACCACTGCGCCGGCCAAACGAAGCCGCAGCTCTCCGGAGAGCTGCAGCTCAGTAAACATTTCAAAAAAGGGTATATCTCTTGACATAGACGCCACCTTGTTAAACAGGAATCAAATGCTGAGAAATCAGAAATTAGGAATGAGGAATTCCGGCGTCCGGCAACGCCGGACGTATGAGCATTGTCCCACCAGAGGCGGAACACAACAATTCCGAATTCCTAACTTCTCATTCCTCATGGGAGTTTTTCAATTTCCTCCATCAGCTTGTCCACCAGCTGCTCCTGCGGTACTTTGTAAAGGATTTCTCCTTTGCGGAAAATCAGTCCCTCACCCTTGCCGCCAGCGATGCCGATATCTGCCGCCGCTGCCTCGCCGGGGCCGTTGACGGCACAGCCCATCACCGCTACGGTGATATTCTTCGTGCAGTTCATGAGGCGCCGCTCCACATCTTCCGCCATGGGGATCAGGTCGATGCGGGTGCGACCACAGGTGGGGCAGGCGATCAGATTCACGCCCTCCTTACGGAGTCCGGCAGCCTTCAGAATCTTCTTGGCAGCGAAAATCTCCTCGATCGGGTCGGCGGTCAGCGTCACCCGGATGGTATCTCCGATCCCCAGGCACAGCAGGCCCCCAATTCCCATGGCGGATTTCACAAGCCCCATGGAAGGGGTGCCCGCCTCTGTCACGCCCAGATGCAGAGGGTAGTCTGTCCGCTCGCTGAGCAGCCGGTAGGCCGCCATGGTCAGGGGCACATCGGAACACTTGACGGAGATGCAGATGTCATCAAAATCGAACTTGTTCAAAAGGGCCACGTGGCCCATGGCGCTCTCCACCAATGCCTCTGCCGTGACGCCGCCGTATTTGGCCCGCAGGTCCTTTTCCAGAGATCCGCCATTGACCCCAATGCGGATGGGGATGGATTTTTGGCGGCAGATGTCCGCCACCGCCTTCACCTTCTCCTCCCCGCCAATGTTGCCGGGATTGATGCGGATGGCGTCGATGCCCCGCTCTGCGCACGCCAAGGCATACTTGTAGTTGAAGTGGATATCCGCGATCAGGGGGATAGAAATCTGTTCCTTGATCCGGTCCACCGCCTCTGCCGCGGCCTGATCCGGAATGGCAATGCGGATGATCTCGCATCCGGCGGCCTCCAGCGCGTGGATCTGCTCCACAGTGGCGCGGACATCGTCGGTCTTGGTATTGCACATGGATTGAATAGACACTGGGGCGCCGCCGCCCACGGCCACATCCCCCACCAATGACCGCCGTGTCATGGCGCTTCCTCCCTCACCAGGGCGTAAATGCAGGAATCCAGCATCTCCCCGTTTTTGTACACGCTCCGCCGCAGAGTGCCCTCCAGGGCGAACCCCGCCTTCTCCAGCACCCGGCGGGAGGCCGCATTCCCGGCAAATGCCTCAGCGTGGATGCGGACGATGTCCCAGGCTGCAAAGCCCTCCCGGCACATGGTTTCCACAGCGGCGGGCATGATTCCCCGGGCCCCGAAAGGCTCTGATGCTGCCTTTGATGGTGTCATGACCCGGCGCCCCCAGAGGGCCCCCCCCAGCCAGTAGCCCAGCTCTGCGCTCCTCCGGTATACATCGCTGCCCAGGAACAGGCCGATGCTGCCCGCAGCTTCGCCGTCCACCTCAATGGCCCGGCACATCTGACCCCGGCCCTCCTGCCGGATGCAGCTCTCCACAAACGTGGCCGCATCCTGTGGGGCATAGGGGCAGGGAAACACGTCCCGCAGGTTGGCGGCGATCTTTGCATTGTCCGCGTACCGGGCGATGGAGGCAGCATCTGCCTCCCGCCAGGGCCGCAGGGTAAAGTCCGTCATGACTCGCTCCTATCCGAACAGTTTGAACACATCATTGAATGTCACTACCAGCATGAAGCCCATCAGGGCCACAAAGCCCACGGTGTTCACCGCCATCTCATACTTCTCCGGGATCTTCTTTCGGAACAGCTTCATGGCGATCTCATCAATGATGAGGAAGAAGATCTTGCCGCCGTCCAGAGCCGGGATGGGCAGCATGTTCATCACTGCCAGGTTCACCGCCAGCATGGCGCCGAAGTAGAGGATGTTCTCCACCGCGGCGGCAATGGTCTCTGACGCGGTGCCCACCTGGGTGATAGTGGAGACGATGCCCACCGGGCCGCTGAGATCGTCCATGCCCGCCTGACCGGTCACCAGCATCTGCAGGCTCAGCCGCACGATCCGCACAAAGTCGATGGTGTTCAGCCAGCTGGTCTTCAGGATCGTCCAGAGATTGGCCTCCTCAATCTGGTCTCTTGCGATATAGACGCCGTAGCCCTGATAGGTCTCCCCCTCCGTGCCGGTGTAGGTGCCCCATGTGACGTCGTTCAGCTCCACCTTCTCGCCGTCCCGCAGGACCACCAAATCCATGGGCTGGCCCTGGTGCAGGCTCATCAGCAGGGACACGTCACTGTACAGGTACACCCGCTCCCCGTTGACGGAATAAAAAATATCTCCGGCCTGGATAGTCTGGCCGTTCCGCTCCTCAAACTCCGGCGCGGTCCCGGCGGCCGCCGGGATCAGAAATCCCTGGGCACCGCTATACACCGCCAGAATGATGAGGAACCCCGCCAGGAAATTCATAAAGGAGCCGGCGGCAAAAATCACCACCTTTTTCCAGAAGCCCTGACGGCCCAGAGACCGCTCGTCACCGGAGTCCTCATCCTCCCCCTCCATAGCGCAGAAGCCGCCGATGGGCAGCAGCCGGAGGGAATACTGGGTCTCCTCCGTCTCCTTGTGCCAGATCAGAGGCCCCATGCCGATGGAAAAC
>OAWA01001336.1_pt1 | contig 11789 bp, 8 predicted proteins | sample 1516971 | NCBI WGS metagenome assembly OAWA01 (sample SAMEA2580097, study PRJEB22360) | human gut metagenome | biome: human gut; feature: human-associated habitat; material: faeces | place: Denmark | collected 2008/2010
CCTGCGTTATTGGGTAAAAACCTGCCACGTCGATGGTTTCCGCTTTGATCTGGCGGCAGTCATGGGCCGTACGCCAGAGTTCCGTCAGGATGCGCCGTTGTTTACCGCTATCCAGAACTGCCCGGTGCTCTCGCAGGTGAAGTTAATTGCTGAACCGTGGGATATCGCTCCTGGTGGTTATCAGGTGGGAAATTTCCCGCCGCTGTTTGCCGAGTGGAACGATCATTTCCGCGATGCTGCCCGTCGTTTCTGGCTACATTATGATTTGCCTCTGGGGGCGTTTGCCGGGCGTTTTGCTGCCTCCAGCGATGTTTTTAAACGTAATGGTCGTCTGCCGAGTGCCGCGATTAATCTCGTCACCGCGCATGACGGTTTTACGCTTCGCGACTGCGTTTGTTTCAACCATAAACACAATGAAGCAAACGGAGAAGAAAATCGCGACGGGACCAACAACAATTACAGTAACAATCATGGTAAAGAAGGGTTAGGCGGTTCTCTTGACCTGGTTGAACGGCGGCGCGACAGCATTCACGCCCTGTTAACAACGTTGTTGCTCTCCCAGGGTACGCCGATGTTACTGGCCGGTGACGAACATGGTCACAGCCAGCATGGCAATAACAATGCCTACTGTCAGGATAACCAATTAACCTGGTTGGACTGGTCGCAGGCAAGCAGTGGTTTAACCGCATTTACCGCCGCGTTAATCCATCTGCGCAAGCGCATTCCCGCTTTGGTGGAGAATCGCTGGTGGGAAGAAGGCGACGGCAATGTCCGTTGGCTAAATCGATATGCTCAACCTTTAAGCACGGATGAGTGGCAAAACGGGCCGAAACAGCTGCAAATTCTGCTCTCGGATCGCTTTTTGATCGCAATTAACGCCACGCTTGAGGTAACAGAGATTGTTTTACCTGCTGGGGAGTGGCACGCCATTCCCCCATTCGCTGGAGAGGATAACCCAGTGATTACGGCTGTCTGGCAGGGACCTGCACACGGATTGTGTGTGTTCCAGAGATGATAAAAAAGGAGTTAGTCATGGTTAGTTTAGAGAAGAACGATCACTTAATGTTGGCGCGCCAGCTGCCATTGAAATCTGTTGCCCTGATACTGGCGGGAGGACGTGGTACCCGCCTGAAGGATTTAACCAATAAGCGAGCAAAACCGGCCGTACACTTCGGCGGTAAGTTCCGCATTATCGACTTTGCGCTGTCTAACTGCATCAACTCCGGGATCCGTCGTATGGGCGTGATCACCCAGTACCAGTCCCACACTCTGGTGCAGCACATTCAGCGCGGCTGGTCATTCTTCAATGAAGAAATGAACGAGTTTGTCGATCTGCTGCCAGCACAGCAGAGAATGAAAGGGGAAAACTGGTATCGCGGCACCGCAGATGCGGTCACCCAAAACCTCGACATTATCCGCCGTTATAAAGCGGAATACGTGGTGATCCTGGCGGGCGACCATATCTACAAGCAAGACTACTCGCGTATGCTTATCGATCACGTCGAAAAAGGCGCACGTTGCACCGTTGCTTGTATGCCAGTACCGATTGAAGAAGCCTCCGCATTTGGCGTTATGGCGGTTGATGAGAACGATAAAATTATCGAATTCGTTGAAAAACCTGCTAACCCACCGTCAATGCCGAACGATCCGAGCAAATCTCTGGCGAGTATGGGTATCTACGTCTTTGACGCCGACTATCTGTATGAACTGCTGGAAGAAGACGATCGTGATGAGAACTCCAGCCACGACTTTGGCAAAGATTTGATTCCCAAGATCACCGAAGCCGGTCTGGCCTATGCGCACCCGTTCCCGCTCTCTTGCGTACAATCCGACCCGGATGCCGAGCCGTACTGGCGCGATGTGGGTACGCTGGAAGCTTACTGGAAAGCGAACCTCGATCTGGCCTCTGTGGTGCCGGAACTGGATATGTACGATCGCAATTGGCCAATTCGCACCTACAATGAATCATTACCGCCAGCGAAATTCGTGCAGGATCGCTCCGGTAGCCACGGGATGACCCTTAACTCACTGGTATCCGGCGGCTGTGTGATCTCCGGTTCGGTGGTGGTGCAGTCCGTTCTGTTCTCGCGCGTTCGCGTGAATTCATTCTGCAACATTGATTCCGCCGTATTGTTACCGGAAGTATGGGTAGGTCGCTCGTGCCGTCTGCGCCGCTGCGTCATCGATCGTGCTTGTGTTATTCCGGAAGGCATGGTGATTGGTGAAAACGCAGAGGAAGATGCACGTCGTTTCTATCGTTCAGAAGAAGGCATCGTGCTGGTAACGCGCGAAATGCTACGGAAGTTAGGGCATAAACAGGAGCGATAATGCAGGTTTTACATGTATGTTCAGAGATGTTCCCGCTGCTTAAAACCGGCGGTCTGGCTGATGTTATTGGGGCATTACCCGCAGCACAAATCGCAGACGGCGTTGACGCTCGCGTACTGTTGCCTGCATTTCCCGATATTCGCCGTGGCGTGACCGATGCGCAGGTAGTATCCCGTCGTGATACCTTCGCCGGACATATCACGCTGTTGTTCGGTCATTACAACGGGGTTGGCATATACCTGATTGACGCGCCGCATCTCTATGATCGTCCGGGAAGCCCGTATCACGATACCAACTTATTTGCCTATACCGACAACGTATTGCGTTTTGCGCTGCTGGGGTGGGTTGGGGCAGAAATGGCCAGCGGGCTTGACCCATTCTGGCGTCCTGATGTGGTGCATGCGCACGACTGGCATGCAGGCCTTGCGCCTGCGTATCTGGCGGCGCGCGGGCGTCCGGCGAAGTCGGTGTTTACTGTGCACAACCTGGCCTATCAAGGCATGTTTTATGCACATCATATGAATGACATCCAATTGCCATGGTCATTCTTTAATATTCATGGGCTGGAATTCAACGGACAAATCTCTTTCCTGAAGGCCGGTCTGTACTATGCCGATCACATTACGGCGGTCAGTCCAACCTACGCTCGCGAGATCACCGAACCGCAGTTTGCCTACGGTATGGAAGGTCTGTTGCAACAGCGTCACCGTGAAGGGCGTCTTTCCGGCGTACTGAACGGCGTGGACGAGAAAATCTGGAGTCCAGAGACGGACTTACTGTTGGCCTCGCGTTACACCCGCGATACGTTGGAAGATAAAGCGGAAAATAAGCGCCAGTTACAAATCGCAATGGGGCTTAAGGTTGACGATAAAGTGCCGCTTTTTGCAGTGGTGAGCCGTCTGACCAGCCAGAAAGGTCTCGACCTGGTGCTGGAAGCCTTACCGGGTCTTCTGGAGCAGGGCGGGCAGCTGGCGCTACTCGGCGCGGGCGATCCGGTGCTGCAGGAAGGTTTCCTTGCGGCGGCAGCGGAATACCCCGGTCAGGTGGGCGTTCAGATTGGCTATCACGAAGCATTTTCGCATCGCATTATGGGCGGCGCGGACGTCATTCTGGTGCCCAGCCGTTTTGAACCGTGCGGCTTAACGCAACTTTATGGATTGAAGTACGGTACGCTGCCGTTAGTGCGGCGCACCGGTGGGCTTGCTGATACGGTTTCTGACTGTTCTCTTGAGAACCTTGCAGATGGCGTCGCCAGTGGGGTTGTCTTTGAAGATAGTAATGCCTGGTCGCTGTTACGGGCTATTCGGCGTGCTTTTGTACTGTGGTCCCGTCCTTCACTGTGGCGGTTTGTGCAACGTCAGGCTATGGCAATGGATTTTAGCTGGCAGGTCGCGGCGAAGTCGTACCGTGAGCTTTACTATCGCTTGAAATAGTTTTCAGGAAACGCCTATATGAATGCTCCGTTTACATATTCATCGCCCACGCTTAGCGTAGAAGCTCTTAAGCACTCTATCGCTTACAAGCTGATGTTTACGATTGGAAAGGACCCGGTCGTCGCCAATAAACATGAATGGCTGAACGCAACGTTATTTGCTGTGCGCGATCGTCTCGTGGAGCGCTGGTTACGTTCAAACCGTGCCCAGTTGTCGCAAGAAACTCGTCAGGTTTACTACCTGTCGATGGAGTTTTTGATTGGCCGTACGCTCTCCAACGCCATGTTGTCGCTAGGAATTTACGAAGATGTACAGGGCGCACTGGAAGCGATGGGGTTAAATCTCGAAGAGCTGATTGATGAAGAAAATGACCCAGGCCTCGGTAACGGTGGCCTGGGACGTCTGGCGGCTTGCTTCCTTGATTCTCTGGCGACGTTAGGGTTGCCGGGGCGCGGTTACGGCATCCGCTATGACTACGGTATGTTCAAGCAGAACATCGTTAACGGTAGCCAGAAAGAGTCGCCAGACTACTGGCTGGAATACGGTAACCCGTGGGAATTCAAACGCCACAACACGCGCTATAAAGTCCGTTTTGGTGGTCGCATTCAGCAGGAAGGTAAAAAAACGCGCTGGATTGAAACCGAAGAGATTCTGGGAGTCGCTTACGATCAGATAATCCCTGGTTACGACACCGACGCGACCAACACGTTGCGTTTGTGGAGTGCGCAAGCCAGTAGCGAAATTAACCTCGGTAAATTCAACCAGGGTGACTACTTCGCGGCAGTGGAAGATAAAAACCACTCCGAGAACGTATCTCGCGTACTGTATCCGGATGACTCCACCTACTCCGGGCGTGAGCTGCGCCTGCGTCAGGAATACTTCCTGGTTTCCTCGACCATTCAGGACATTTTAAGCCGCCATTATCAGTTGCATAAAACCTACGATAACCTGGCGGATAAAATCGCGATTCATCTCAATGATACCCATCCGGTACTGTCGATTCCTGAGATGATGCGTCTGCTGATCGATGAGCACCAATTTAGCTGGGACGACGCGTTTGAGGTGTGTTGTCAGGTCTTCTCCTACACTAACCACACGCTGATGAGCGAGGCGCTGGAAACCTGGCCGGTTGATATGCTGGGTAAAATTCTGCCACGTCACCTGCAGATCATCTTTGAAATCAACGACTATTTCCTGAAAACCTTGCAGGAACAGTATCCGAACGATACCGATCTGCTGGGACGGGCGTCGATCATTGATGAATCCAACGGTCGTCGTGTGCGTATGGCCTGGCTGGCGGTTGTTGTGAGCCACAAAGTTAACGGTGTATCGGAACTGCACTCTAATCTGATGGTGCAATCGTTGTTTGCCGACTTTGCGAAAATCTTCCCGGGTCGTTTCACCAACGTCACCAACGGTGTGACGCCGCGTCGCTGGCTAGCGGTAGCGAACCCATCGCTTTCAGCCGTGCTGGACGAACACCTGGGCCGTAACTGGCGCACCGACCTTAGCCTGCTTAATGAGCTGCAACAACACTGTGATTTCCCAATGGTTAATCACGCTGTGCATCAGGCGAAGCTGGAGAACAAAAAGCGTCTGGCAGAGTATATCGCCCAGCAGCTGAATGTGGTGGTGAATCCAAAGGCGTTGTTCGATGTACAAATCAAACGTATTCACGAATACAAACGTCAATTGATGAATGTGTTGCATGTGATTACCCGCTATAACCGCATCAAGGCCGACCCGGATGCGAAGTGGGTACCGCGCGTGAATATTTTTGGCGGTAAGGCGGCTTCGGCCTATTACATGGCGAAGCACATTATTCATTTGATCAATGACGTAGCGAAAGTGATCAACAACGATTCGCAGATTGGCGACAAGCTGAAAGTCGTGTTCATCCCGAACTACAGCGTTAGCCTGGCGCAGTTGATCATTCCGGCGGCCGATCTGTCTGAACAGATTTCGCTGGCGGGGACGGAAGCTTCCGGCACCAGTAACATGAAGTTTGCGCTTAACGGTGCGCTTACTATCGGTACGTTGGACGGTGCGAATGTCGAGATGCTGGATCATGTCGGTGCTGACAATATCTTTATCTTTGGTAACACTGCGGAAGAAGTGGAAGAACTGCGTCGTCAGGGCTACAAACCGCGTGAATACTACGAGAAAGATGAGGAGCTGCATCAGGTGCTGACGCAAATCGGCAGCGGTGTATTCAGTCCGGAAGATCCGGGTCGCTATCGCGATCTGGTTGATTCGCTGATCAACTTCGGCGATCACTATCAGGTTCTGGCGGATTATCGCAGCTATGTCGATTGTCAGGATAAAGTCGACGAACTCTACGAGCTTCAGGAAGAGTGGACCGCAAAAGCGATGCTGAACATTGCCAATATGGGCTACTTCTCTTCTGACCGTACTATCAAAGAGTACGCCGATCATATCTGGCATATTGATCCGGTGAGATTGTAATTTCACTAATAAATAGAACGGGGCCAAAGGGTCCCGTTTTTTTCGCCATCATTTCGGAAAAGTGTCCAGAAGGGGCAAGGGGACTCGGGGAGTATAATTTCGCCATTCAGAAAGAATGGAAAGAATAATGCAAAACAGAAAATGGATTTTGACCTCGCTGGTAATGACTTTTTTCGGCATCCCCATTCTGGCGCAGTTTTTGGCGGCGGTTATTGCCATGCTGGGTGTCGGACTTGCCGGTATTATTGAAGTTTGTAATATCTTTATCACGCCAACAATTTACCTTCTGCTCAACATTTTTATGCTGGCGCTGGGCGCATTAATGCTATTTTTCTCGGGGCGAGTGTGGGCGGACGATAGTGCACCAGAAAAAAGAGAAATAGCCGTCTGGCGACAATGTCTTTTTTTAGTACCCGCATTATTAACCCTGGGGGTCTGGATAATCGCGCTGCATCTGGCAGATTATCAATTTCGCCAGATGGGAGCGGGTTGGTTGGCTGATCTTATGCTCCCCTGGCTGGGCGTTTTGTTAGCCTCATTAGTCGGTGGTGAGTACTGGTGGTTAGTCATTATACCTGTTGGCGCGCATATCAGTTTTTCGCTGGGATACGGCTGGCCGACCAGATATCCTTTAACGGGCACGTCCGGGTTACGTTGCCGTAATTCTCTCTTGTTTATCCTTCTCATGCTTGGTTTTGTCGCCGGTTACCAGGCTTATTTATATAAACAGCTTAATCCCGGCGTCGGTGTGCGTGAAAATATTGATACCTGGGCCTGGCGACCCGATAAACTCAATAATCAACTGACACCACTGCGTGGTAAACCGCAAATTCAGTTCACGCAAAACTGGCCGCGACTTGATGGCGCAACGGCGGCGTACCCCATTTATGCCTCTGCCTTTTATGCACTAAGCGTTTTGCCGGAAGATTTTCACGAATGGGAATATCTGGCGAACTCTCGTACTCCCGAAGCATATAACAAGATTGTTAAAGGTAATGCCGATATTATCTTTGTGGCTCAACCTTCCGGTGGGCAGAAAAAACGCGCGGAGGAATCGGGCGTCACTTTGATTTACACGCCTTTTGCCCGTGAAGCGTTTGTTTTCATCGTCAATGTAGATAACCCGGTTAATTCCCTGACTGAACAACAGGTGCGTGACATCTTCAGTGGTGCAATTACCAACTGGCGTACTGTTGGCGGTAACGATCAGGAGATCCAGACCTGGCAACGCCCGGAAGACTCTGGTAGCCAGACGGTGATGCAATCCCAGGTCATGAAAAATGTCCGCATGATCTCGCCGCAGGAAACAGAAGTGGCAAGTATGATGGAGGGAATGATTAAAGTCGTTGCCGAATACCGTAATACAAACAACGCAATAGGTTACACCTTCCGTTATTACGCAACACAAATGAACGCCGATAAAAATATAAAACTGCTAGCGATTAACGGTATTGCACCGACTGCCGAAAACATTCGCAACGGCAAATATCCCTATATCGTCGATGCCTTTATGGTAACGCGGGAAAATATGACGTCAGAAACACAAAAATTGGTGGAGTGGTTTTTAACGCCGCAGGGGCAGAGCCTGGTGGAAGATGTAGGTTATGTGCCGATGTATAAAACGTTGCATTAAGGCGGATAATAAAAATGGAATTAGTTAATACATTATTTGCAAGCCTTGTCGGTACTGATCCATTCACAGGCGTGGATATTACGATTGCCAACTGCAAATCGGCATACTGGGATGAAGGCATTGTTCAGCAACTCATTAACCAGGCCCTGGATGAAGGGGAAAAGTTCGTCGGTGCTGACGGTCTTGAGGGATTGCTTCGATATAATGTCACATTAAATATTGGCTTAACCTCCAGCAAGGTATGGCCGGGATTTTCCCTCGATACCGCCACCATTAGCCGTCTTTGTGCCTGTGGTGCTGATTTTGGATTTGACCCCTATATCAGTGATGTACCAGATGTTCAATGTGACCTGAACACGACAAATGACGTCACCGTACAATTTACGGCGATGCTAAATCCGGATGAGCGGGTGATAATAGCAAAGCGCCCGCTTAAAAAATGTGACTCCTGGATTGAGGATGTCTATATCTTTCAGGTCTTAAAAGATGCCTGGAAATTTCATAACAATAACAGTTTACGCGGATTTCGCGATAAGCAGGCCGAACTGAAACTCTACACGCGTCATTACTCAGTGGAAAATTGCGCAGAGGAAAGCTGTCGAGACTGCAATAGTTGCATTCGCCCCAGCTTTTCCCTTTCGCGTAGCGCCCTTATTCGCCTGAACGCGGCGAATGCTCGTTTTGTCTATCAACCGTTTACACGCGATCAGCGGGCGAGGGGGTAATTATGCAACCCAGCCCCGCCATGCAGGCATTAATTGAGCAGATTTATCATATTTTTCGTCGTTATCCGGTGCCGCAGAAATTTGTGGTTTGTTGTGAATATTGCCTGAGTCAGCAGGAACAAAAGGTATTACGGAGTACATCGTTACGAGCGATCTCGTATTCCTTAATCAATGCATGGAATAGTAGCCCAGGGCCTGATCCGCAAAATAGCGATGAGGTCCGCTATTTTCTGCCGCGTTTACTGGAATTTGTTGCACAGGGGCAGTTTGACAATATTCACGAAGTATTTTCTCTACGGCGTATAAACCTTGCCAGTAAAGAAAATTGGCGTGAGGATGAATGGAAAATTTTGCAACGATTTGCCTGCCAGTATATGACTGATTGGGTATCCGGCGATGAAGCTGTCGAATTACAGTATATGCTGGAAATGTTTTTCCGTGCCGATATCGCTCTTGCGCCATTGCTGGATGCCATTAATTCAGTTCCCGGCTTTTGGTCGACCGTTTCTCTTGCCTGTTTATTGAACAGATATTGTGAGGATTATATCAGAGATAACCAGGACGATATCGATAACGTCATTACCACCCAAATCAATGCCTGGGCCTTCAACAATCAATCCATCTTGAAAGAACGCGCGCGGCAGGCGATTGAGAACCCACCAAAGCAGCCAGAACAGGGCACACAGCATCAGGTCTGGGTAGACGACTGGATAATTGATGAGTGTTTATGCGCGATGTATGACGCATCATCCGAATCACCAGGAAAATAAAAATGATTAAATTCCGGCTTTATATTCCCCCTGTAATTCTCGGTTTTGTTATCGTGCCATTATTGGTATGGCCGACGGTTATTGTCTTAGCCGTACTTATATTCACGTTAACTTTTCTGGCAGAAATAATATTCTCCTTTCCGCTCCTGGTTGTGCGTATTTCTCTTCAGGAACTACAACTTGAGTTAATGGTTGAATATGCACTTTTTTTCAGTGTAATGGCTGGCATCGGTTGGCAATTCTCCCGCAGAACGCCTCCTGAATTAAAAAACAGACTGCATTGCTGGCTGGTCTTTTCGCCGGTCTATTTCTGGTTAATTCTCTCGAATTTCATTCTTTATATTTCTCCAGAGAAATCAGCGTTGCTGGAAAATATCCGAAATTTCTTTCTGACGTTTGTCTGGCTTCCCCGCAGCCTTGGACTGATTTTGTCGGCCCGATTAGTGCACAGCTTGGTTTTGCATTGGGATATTATTGCCATTGGTGCAGAAAAAATAGAAACCAGAGGAAGAAGTGGGGCGATTGGGTAACGTGCTTAAGTTTGGCGATTTTAGCTCAGGGGCCGTTATTCAATTATTTACAATGAATAGTCTAAGGAATCCAAATAGCCCGGTTGCACTTCACAACCGGGCATCATCCTTACGACGCCAGCGACAACTTCTGCTGCGTATACTCCACCAGCCACTGACTCACACGAGATTGTTGATCCGCATTCAGCCACATGCCTTGTTTTGTGCGACGCCACAGGGCGTCGTCGGCGCGGCGGACCCATTCGTGATCCACCAGGTATTTCAGCTCCGCTTCGTAGAACTCATGACCGAAATCTTCCCCGAGATCGCTTACCGTTCCCGCATTGCCGAGCAGCAGCTCGCTGTTGCTGCCGTAAGTGCGAGCGTAATGACGCGCCAGCGATTCAGTCAGGAATGGATAGCGACGGCGCAGACGAGCTGCGTAATCGTCGCGGTCGCCTTCAATGGCACCACCCGGCAGCACGCTCTCTTTCGTCCACGCCGGGCCAATACCCTGATAATACGGCGTCAGTTTTTCCAGCGCATGTTCTGCCAGTTTTCGGTAGGTGGTCAGCTTACCGCCGAATACCGACAGCAGCGGTGCTTTGCCGTTTTCATCATGGATATCAAGGGTGTAATCACGGGTAATAGCCTGCGGCGAGTCGGACTCATCATCACACAGCGGACGCACACCGGAGTAGGTCCAGACGATATCGTCACGGCTAAGCTGTTTTTTAAAGTGCGCGTTATACACTTTCAGCAGATAGTTGATTTCACTCTCTTCAATCTTCACCGCTTTTGGATCGCCTTTGTATTCCACATCGGTGGTGCCGATGATGGAAAACTCGTCCATCCACGGGATCACGAACACAATACGTTTATCTTCGTTTTGCAGAATGTAGGCCTGCTTCTGGGTATGCACACGCGGCACCACAATATGGCTGCCTTTGATCAGGCGAATGCCATAAGGCGAAGGCAGATGCATCCCCTCGTCGAAGAACTGTTTCACCCACGGGCCGGTGGCGTTAACCAGGCCGCGCGCTTGCCAGCTATATTTTTTGCCGGTATCGATATCTTCCGCTTCCACAATCCACAGGCCGTTTTCGCGGCGAGCAGAGGTGGCGCGAGTCCGAGTAAGCACTTCGCCGCCTTTACGCACCACCATCTGGGCGTTGGCGAGTACCAGACGGGCGTCGTCTACCCAACAGTCAGAATATTCGAATCCGCGCTTAATTTCCGGTTTTAACACTGAATTTGCGCCAAAACGCAAACCAGTTGATCCCGGCAGGCTGGTGCGTTTACCCAGATGATCGTACATAAACAGACCAATGCGAATCATCCACGCCGGGCGCAGATGCGGACGATGTGGCAGGCGAAAACGCATCGGGAAGGCGATATGCGGAGCCATTTTCAGCAGCACTTCACGTTCAGCCAGCGCCTCGCTGACCAGGCGGAATTCATAGTGCTCAAGGTAGCGCAGGCCACCGTGAATGAGTTTTGAACTGGCGGAAGAGGTCGCGCAAGCGAGATCCTGCGCCTCCAGCATCAGCACGGATAAACCGCGTCCAGCGGCGTCTGCCGCGATACCAGCACCATTGATGCCGCCCCCTATCACAATCAGATCTTTGGTTTCCATGCTGCCCTCATTCACTTTCGTTAAAGCTCATAAATGTTCGTTATCGAACATATTAGCAAAGAATCGCGCTTTAGGTAACATTGAAAAAACATTTTAGAGTGATATGTATAACATTATGGCGTTTATCTGCCGCTTCGACGTAAACTGTTCGGTAAATTTGCCCACTTGTTTGTAAAGAAAGAGAGACGCATGGATCAGTTCGAATGTATTAACGTTGCCGTCGCGCACCAGAAGTTGCAGGAAAAAGAGGCGGTGCTGGTCGATATTCGCGATCCACAGAGTTTCGCAA